>Ga0272443_10001448_pt1 | contig 34654 bp, 51 predicted proteins | sample SSMAcet12_FD_193581 | JGI IMG/M metagenome (GOLD analysis project Ga0272443, IMG submission 193581) | Marine sediment archaeal communities from Little Sippewissett salt marsh, Falmouth, MA, United States - SSM-Acet-12 | ecosystem: Environmental > Aquatic > Marine > Wetlands > Sediment ... | reverse complement strand
AGAGACCGACTCGGCACCACTGCCGCACCGCGCTCGGCCAGCGCGGCACGGGCGTCTCCAACAGCCTGCATCACAAGCTTACTCTCTCCGTCACAACGCATATACGCAGACAAAATCCTATCCCATACCTCCTCCAGCTTCGCGCAGCGTTCCTCCAGCGCCTTGCAGCGCGGGCGCTCGGCCTGTATTCGCGTGATCTCGTGGCTCCTGGTTTCAGCGTCCATCACCCACCGCCTTCCTGCTCCGGCTTTTTGACGAGGAAGTATGCCGTGCCGTATTCGATTCGCCCGCCAACACCAAGGCTATGCCCGGAACTGGCGTGATGGAATGTCACCTCCGGCATCCGCTCCAGATACGCCTTGATGGCGGCGCGGGCTACAGTAAGACCACGTCCGCCTCTCGGAGCGTAACACCATCCCAGTTCTTTACAAACTGCCAGCGCCGCCCGCTCAATCGCTTCATCCATTTGATTACCCTCTCGGCCTCAGCAACCGTGTTGAATTTACGGCTATGCACCGCCATTCTTGCGGTTGCGATCGGCCCACCATTGACCGTGCCCCCACATCCTCACCCGCCGGAAACGCACCAGCGGAGTTTTCCACGCCAGCACCCCCCATCGATCGCAAAGCCATTTCATGAGGGGATGTCGGCCTTGTCGGTCCTGGCGTTGGTCTCTCGCGCCCGTGCTTTAACCAGCTCGGCCTGCTCCCTGTCCAGCTCGGCCTGCGCCCTGGCCAGCTCGGCCTGCGCCCTGGCCAGCTCGGCCTGCGCCATCAGCAGCTCGCAGTTGGCCGCCTCTTCGTTGATCTCCACCTTCTTGCTTGGGCCGCCGCTGGCTGCCGGCCGGCAGTAGCTTAATTCCAGGCCGACGATCTGTTCGCGGGTCAGGCAAAAGTTGTCTGGATCGGTGGCCCGGATGCTGGCGCCCTGACGCAGTTGTCGGCGCAAGAAGTTAAGAGCGTCTTCGGACTGCGCCCCGGCCGGCTCGGCCAGCAACATCCGAGGCTCGCACCTTACTGCCTTTTCGTTGACTCCTGGTTGACTCACTTCTTCACTCATCATCGCTCTCCTCTCATCGATCGTGGGTTCGCTCATGCTCTGTCTTCCTGCAACGTCGCCAGTATCCGCGGCAGCAGGTTCCGCAGGCAGACCAGCTCGGGGCAGTCCTTGCGCGATCGGGAGGTCTCCATGCGGAACACCGGGTCGCCGTTTCGATCGACGGCGATGTGCGGCTCGAGCGCCACCGCCCAGGGCCCGGCCGGCAGGGCCATCTCGATGTGCTCGAGCTCGCCGATGTCGTCGGGGGTAAGCGGCCCGGCCCCGGCGACGTCGGGCACGGACTCGTATTTACCGTCCTCGCGCTGGCGGATCCTGCGGGCACTCACGGCTTCAGCACCTTGACCGGCAGGGTGAAGCTGTGCCGGCAGACCATGCAGCGGAAGCTGGCCGTGGCGCCGCCCGACTGCAGGCAGACCACCGCCTGGCCGCCGTCGCGGGTGTAGCGCCGGCGGCACTCCGGGTTGCGGCAGGGCTGGGGGTCGCGGCGCATCTTGACGTAGTGCTCCGGCAGCGCTTCGCCATCGGGCCAGAAGTGCCAGCCGGGCTCCGAGGGCAGCACGACCTTCTCGAGCTCGGCGATGCGCCCCCGGATCGCCAGCAGCTCGCCCTCGGCCTGGCCGGCCCTGCCGGCGAAGTCCGTGATGCTGGCCCGTGTCGCCCGCTCGGCCGCGCGCAGTTCCTCCAGCTCCTCCGCGGGGCTGGACGCTTCGTGCTTCTTCTTTCTGGCCGCCGGCGCCGGCGCAGGATCCTCGCGGGTCGTAAGCGCCGGCTCCTGTGTGCGCACCGGGGGGTCCTGGTGCCGGCCGGCAGCCAGCGGCGGCGACTTCTTCGCCGGCTTGCGGTTTTCCCCGTTTTTGGTGGTCTTTTTTCTGGCCATTGGTCTATCCCTTCATGTGACGGACAATGAACGGGCGCCCGACGCCCGGATCGTGTTCCGCGGCGGCGGCCAGCGCCTTGCGTATGATGTTGCCCGGGTGCCAGTAGTCGCAGCCGCGCATGACGTGCATCGCGCCCATGGCCAGCTGGTACCCTGAACCGGTGGCGGCGTAGCCGTGAGCGTAGCGGTCGACCTGGTAGTTATCCCAGACAGCGAACAAACGGCCCCGATAAGCGAGCAGGAAGCTGGAGCTGCCTGCGATCGACTCCTGTTTCTTGTCTTCATTGGCGGTGCCGGCGGCCATCAGGAATTTGCGCAACGCAGGCACAAACCTGTTGACCAGGTAGCGGGGTGTCGTCTCCCGCTTCGGGTGCGCAGGCGGCTTGAACCCGTAGCGGATAGCCTGGGCCACGCGCGGCGAACCGCAAAAGCCCAGGAGCATATCGCCGACCCGGAAGATCTTCGCGTCGGTGCGATGCTTGGTCCACGTCAGGACGCTGTTGCTCGACAGGCTATCAGCACCCATCCAGACGCTGCCCTGGTGTTCGAGTCCGACTATGCAGGTCATTGCCGCTCCTTCTTCTTGCTGGGCGCCATACCTGGGCGCCATACATGGCAACAAGCGCATGATCACCGGCCGATCCTCCATCTGCCGGCGAGGCGCTCGTGTCGCTCGCCGCGCTCGGGGTAGGATGCGACCACCTTCTTCTGCGCGTCGCTATCGGACACCACCTGGACACCCAGCCAGCTGGCCAGCACGCAGGTGCCGGTACTGGCGTCCAGGTAGTGGTTGTTCGAACCCTCGCGCTCGAAGTGCCCGGTGCGGCCCTTCTTGGCGTCCCACTCCCAGACCCAGCGCTCGGCCACGATGTGCTTGCTGTAGCTGAAGTGCCCGCGCTTCAGGTTGCGGGGCTGGAACAGCGTGACCGATCCGGGGTTGCCTGCCGGCGTCAGCCACAGCTCGTGCTCGAAGCGCTTCCAGTAGTCGGCATCGAAGTCCAGACGCCACGCGCGCCGATCGGAAACGTACACCCGGTGCGAGTGCTGCCCGGGGATCACGGTCTTGCCGGGCTTGGGCTGCTTGTAGGCCCGCATCATGTGCCCGCTGCCGAACCCCTCGCCCGCGTGATAGAGGCCCTTGGGCTTGTCGCCGTTGGCGGTGCGCACCCAGGCGAACACCGCGTCGGGCTTCCAGTGCGCGTCGGCGCCGGCGGCGTCTATGCTGCGCAGGCGGTCGTCGGTGTCGCGCCAGCCCCTCGACAGGACGTCCTCCTGCCAGTCGAGCAGACCGGCCATGATGGACTTGTTTTCGCTCTGCTTGCCGCCGTGGAACTCGTGGTAGCCGTAGTCGAAGGTGTGGCAGCGCGCGTCCGGCCACCAGGCACGGGCCACCCAGTAGAGCCCGCGCTTGTGCACGTCGCCGTAGACCGTGATGTACTTCGCGTCGGCCGGCACCCGGCCCTTCTCGGAGTCCCGGTTGTTGGGTATCAGCACGCGCACCTTCTCGCGCACGTTGCGATCGGACAGGTCGTCGCTCTCGGACTCGCTTGGTACCCAGGGCACCGCCCAGACGTGCTGACAGAGGGCCTGCTCGTCCTCGTCGCCCTGTGACTCCTCGGCCAGCCATTCCTGGGCGCTGATGTTCGCGAGCACCGTCTCGTTGTGCTCCGCCCGCGGGTTGCTCCAGCGGTGCATGTCGTTCCACCGCACCGAGAAGGTCTTGACCCTGGGCGCCGGGCCTACCACCAGGCCGTCCTCGACCTCCTGCCCGCGGTGCACCAGGCGCGGGTCGTGGATCGCGGCCGCGCGGTCGTTTTCGGTCCAGACGCAGCCGCACGCCTGGCAGGTGTAGCCGCCCAGGCGGCGGGCGTCCTCCTCGCTGTCCTGGGCCAGCGCGATCTTCTGAAGATGCTCGCGCTCGGGGAATACGTGCACGCCGCAGTGCGGGCACCTGATCATGATCAGCGCGCCGCTGCCCTTCTGGATCTCCTCCCAGGCGGCGTCCTTGGGGCCGTGGATCACGCTGCCGGCGTAAATTCGGGCGCGCTCCTCGTAGGACTTGGTGCGGGCCTGCAGCTGCTTCCATGGGCCCGGCTCCTTGGACTTGGACTCCGAAGTCTTCCTGGCGACGATGTCCAGCTCCTCGCAGACGCCCACGCGTGCCGTGTGGCCGATGCCCCTGCTGCCGCGCTGGCGACTGGCGCTGACCGCGCTGATGAACCTCAGTACCGCGCCGTTGCCGAACCGCAGGAACGTGAACTTCCCGCCCCGGCTGCCGCGGCCTTTGGTGGGGATCAGCTCCCGGTAGCTGGTCCGCTCGATGATCGGGCGAAGCTTCTCGGCCCACAGCGAGTAGGCAAAGTCGTCGTCGGGCACCAGGCAGATGACGTTCTCGCCGATCTCGAACAGGTGGTACAGCGTGGGGATGCTGAAGCCGATCAAGCTCTTGGAGTTCTGGGCGCTGCCGGTGAGGATGAAGTACCGCCAGCGCGGATCGTCGAAGGCGTCCAGGACCAGGCCCGTGAACGGAGAAAAGGCCGAGCTGAAGCGCTGGCCCTCGCGCGGGCCGTCGGGCAGGTAGATCTCGTCTTCGGCCCAGCGCCTGATAGTGCGGTGCACCCGGACCTCGGCGGCGGCCAGCGCCTCGTTGACCAGGGCGCGGTGGGGCGCGGCGTGCATGATCACGTCGAGGCCTCCGTCGCCGGCGATTCGGGGCGGCCGTACTCCTTCTCGAAGTCCTCGCGGATCTTGATCAGCTCGAGGTTGAACTCCTTGCCGAATTCGGCGTCGGCCCGGGCCAGCGTGCCGGCCATCTGGCGCAGCCGCCCGAAAAGCCACCTGAAGGTAGCCCGGACCTCCTCCAGGCCGATGACCTCGTTGCGGGCCTGGGCGAGCTTAAGCTCCTCGAGCTCGGCCCAGGCGTTGACGCGGCGCGCGCGGGCGGCCGACAGGGGGTCGTCCTTGGGCTCGGCGCCGGCAACCTCTGCCTCGCGCAGCCGCCAGGCGACCACCGCGCCGAAGTCCATCGGCGGGCGCTTGCTTGTCGGCCAGGCGTCGTCGCGCTTCCAGTTCTGAACCGTGCGCTGGTCCACACCAAAGGGCCTGGCCACCTGGTCGTTGGTGGTCACGTAGATCTCGCGCTGGTTCTTCGGGATCACTACGGGGCCGCCAGCGGCTTTGGCCGGCCGAGGATTGCGCAGCGCCTCTAGCTGCTCAAGCTCTTTGAGCTCCCGCGCGGACAGGCCCCTGCCGCGCTGGACCTTCTCGAGCAGCTTCAGGTGCCGCTGAACCTGGGCAACCTCCAGCGGCGAGCGCTGCGGTGGACGCTTTTTCCTGGCAGACCCCTTCGCACCCTTCGCAGAAGCCGTCCCCTTTCTGCCGGGGGCCTTCTTCTTGGGCGACTTGCGCTTGGCTTTGGATGGGCTGCTCTGCTTCGCCGGCGGTTTCTTGCGCTTGGCCATCTACCCGCGCCTCCGCTTGCGGGCCGCGCGGCGGGCGCGGCGCTCGCGCTCGGCCGGTGATGGGAAGCCCACGCGCAGCTGCTTCAAGGCGCGCAGAATCGTCTCGCGCAGGCGCACCAGGCTCTCGCTCTCGGCCGCCCACTCCAGCCGCTTCCAGAAGTGCGCCAGGACCTCCTCGGCCTCGCGATCGCGCTGCTTGCCCAGCTTGACGGCGACCGGCCAGACCAGGGCCATCAGCTGCTGGGGGTCGTCGGGATCCACAAAACGGCCGGCGAACTCGCGCAGCGACTGCCACTCGCGCGTCGCGCGCTCCTCGGCGGGGTCCGGACTCCGGCGCTCGGGCAGAGGCAGCTTCGTGAAGTCGGCCGGCTTGCGCTTCGGCGGGCGCCCACGGGGCCGGGGGCCGTCGTTAGTGGGGCAGAAGCTCATGACGTGGGCTTCCTTTCGAGCACAAAGCCCTCCCAGTAGGGGCACCAGCTGGTGCCGGGCATCTGCGCGCCGCGGAGGTCGTCCAGCGTCTCGCGCCGTAGCACATCCTGCAGACAGAGCGCCCACTCCGAGGCGTCGACGTCCTCGTGCCAAACCGCGTTCATGTGGCAGTAGGCGCAGGACATCTTCGAGCTCATGCGAATAGTTCCTCCTGACGCTGGAAGTGGTCATCAGGCAGGTGGCGGTGGGCACGGGTGTCTGGACAGGACTGCCCGTTGCTATACACCCACCAGAAGTTCAGCAGACGATTGCCCCTGTACATCACGGGCACGGCCTCGATGTGGCGCGACACCCCGCAGATAGTGCACTCCTGCCGTGTGGGCATCATGAAACCGTTGACGTGCGTGGTTTCCCACTCGTGGCGATGGACAGGTCGTCGCAACAAACGGCGGATCCAGGAAAACACCGGTTCACTCCCCAATGCGGGCAGTCAACTTCGAAATAACTCGTTGGCTGCTGCACTCTATGAATGCGGCAAACACTTGCTCTCCAACTCTTCGCCTTCGTTGCAGATCCTCGACCTCCCTCCGCAACTGCAGATCCCAGTCTGCAGCCGCTGACGACCATTTGAGAGGCAAAGGCTGCAGCCGTCGGCGGCAAGGCACGCCCCGACGCCGGCACCAGGTTTTGATTGGCCGGAGGACCCCTTGCTTCATGGCCTTTTTACGTCGACGGGCTGCGCTCATGCGAATAGCTTCCCCTGCTCGCGCTCGCGAGCGACCAGGTATCGCTGGTAGTCCTCCTCGGTCTCGACCGGCCGCTTGCCGAAGCGCCCGCGGTACCAGGCGTCCATGCGGGCACAGAGAATCGCCGACGCCGCGCCCAGGCGCACCACGTCGATCCAACTGCGCTCGGGCCCCCGGAACCGCGGCCAGATGGCCGCCATGCGCGGGTAGCGGCGGTTGAAGCGGGCGATGGCGTCAGTCATCTGCGGCACCCCCAGGAAGATTGCCGGCGTCCTGCGCGGGGCGCTGGTCGTCGCCGGTGGCGGAGGGATCCAGCTCCGACCCCCACGGGTACCAGGTCACGGCCACATCGCCCGGTTCGATCACAAACCCATGGCCGGAGACCACTGGTTGGGATCGGCGCTGGCGGCCGTCCCTGCCGACAGCCATCAAGCCCACCCGCTCAGGCGGCTCGGGCTGGTCTATCGCCGCGAAGCTGTCCGGATCGGACCAGGTGATCTTGACGCTCCCGGCGACCTGCAGCACCTCGTGCCCGGGCTGAAGGTGGTAGTGCAGCCCTGCCTGCCGGGCGAGCAGCTTCCCGAGCGCTTCGGAGATCTGGCCCAGGCGTTTCTCGATGCCCAACAGCACCGCCAGCTCGTTGGTTTCGTGAGTCGTGCTGCTCATGCTCTTCGCTCCTTCCAGTCTTCGCCGAGCAGGGCGGCGCGGACCTCGTTCTTGCGCTCGCCGAGGGGCTTCTCGGGTGGCGGGCTCTTCAGAATCTCGGCGAAGGTCAGGCCCGGAATCCGCGCCTCTCGCCAGGGGGCCAGCAGCGTGCGGGCCTGCTTGTGGTACCACTCCTCGCGGGGCCAGTGCCCACGGCGCACGCAGGCGGTCAGCCAGGCCTCGGGGTTACGGGGACCGGCAGCGGCAGCCTTCAGTACCCACGCCAGCACCAGCTCGGGCTCGATGCCGCGGCCGATCTCCTCGGCGGCCTTGGCTGGGCTCACGCCCGCGGCGGCCAGGCGGGGGCGCCAGATGGCCCAGGCCTCCAGATCGTGCTCGGGCCGGAATGACCTGGCAGCGCCCCCCCCTACAACCCCCCCCACACCCAATAGGCGACCATCGTCCTTCAATGGGTCTACTTCACCCTGGGTACCCTTAATTGGGTAACCTTCGGGTGACTCTGAGTCACCGGGGGGGTGACTCTCAGTCACCGGGGGGGGTGTCACAGAGTCACCCCCCCCCTGACTCTCAGTCACCCCCCCCGGGGGTGTTTCGCGATCGCGGGGGTCATGCTTAACCGGCGTATACAAGCGCCCTATGACCCGCCCGAATGAGTCCTCCCGATCGGTCACCAGCACCAGTCCACCCTCCTCCAACACCCTCAGAGCTCGCTGCACCGTGCGGGGGCTCAACCCCAGGCAGCGTGCCATGGTTTTCACGCTCGGGAAGCAGCTCCCGTCGTTGCCGGCACGGCGCATCAGGTGGCCCAGGACGTCGCGCTGGTTGTGCTTCGAAAGCTCGGGGATCTCATACAACCAGTTGGGCGCGGCGAACCACCCGGAGCCCTGGACACCTGCGCGGCGGGGCTTGGTCATCAGCGGGCCTCCACGGGTGCGGGGAACTCGTCGTGGAGTACTCCGTCTAGCAGGCGGCCGGCTTTCTTCTTGCCGACGCGGAAGGTGCGAAAGTCTCCCAGGTACGGATCCTGCACCGTCTTCTGGTGATCACACTCGAGAACGCGGTTTCCGAACTGGCCCCATGGCAACCACTCGCCCCACTGCTTGAAGTGGAACGGGATTCCGGCTGCATCGGCCTGGTCACGCACGAGGCGGATCCAGGCAGGGTGTAACGCGCGAGCATTAGGACCGCTCTCTCCGCCGGCGGTTATCCAGTGGATGTTGCCTCCGGTGATGCGCGTGCCGGTCCACTGGCCGTCGCCCAACGAGTAGATACCCAGGTTCAGGCGCACGTCGCCCAGCAGCGGCTCCATGCTCAGAAACCGGCGGTAAGCCGGGACCTGCACCAGGTACGCGCAGCGGGCGCTGGTGCGATGGTCCTCGATCGTGGTGCCGGGGATCACGTTCTGCAGGGGCCAGGAGTCCCATCCGCCGTCACGTCCGGTGGGGTCGTCCTTGCCGTCCATGTAGGGCATGCCAATCTCGACCTCGTGTGCGAACTCCAGCATGCGCTCCGGGCGCTTGGTGCACACCAGGAAGGTGTGCTGCCGGCAGTATTCCATCACGCAGAAGGCCTTGACCACGAATTCGAACGGGACATCGGGGTGAAATAGATCAGTCCAGATGCTCCAGACCGCCGGCTTGCGTGTGCGCATGGGCAGCTGCAGGGCGTCCTCGTTGATGCGAATCCGTCCGTTAAAGCGGGGCGTGGTGGTAATATCTCCGGCGAAGCTCTTGTGGTCTGTCAGGCCGCGGTGACGGTCGGAAATCTTCGGGTTTGGGTTGTGCTCGCGCATGGCGCTCTCCCGGGCCGCCCAGCAGTGATCGCAGGCACGCGATACAGGCGTGCAGCCGGACACCAGGTTCCATGCGCGCTCCCAGTAGAGTCCCTTGGCTCGGCGCTCGGCCGACACGGGCCAGTCAGCGATCGTAGGCTCGGGCATACTGTCTCCTGTTCTTGGCCGCCAGGCGCAGGCGGTACCAGACCTCGTCGATGGCCAGGGCCACAACGGCCCAGGGCCAGATCAAGAGTGCCTCCTGCGGCAGCTCAGCTGCTTGGGCCTGCGCCGACGGCGCGCGGCCTTCTCGCGATGCGCACGTGGGGCCCTGCGTGCCTTCCTGCGCAGCCTGGTCAACTCCGCCTCCGAGCCTTGTCAGTCCCAGCACCATGCCATAATGGCACGCGGGGTGAACACGAAAACCAATTTTTGCATCCAAGAAACACGCGTTTTCGCCAATCTGCGTCGCAGACCAAGGCTCTCGGGGTGTGGTAAGGACCCACACAACAATCGGATACGGTTGGCCATGGATGACCTGTAACGCACGGGATTGACGGGTTGTACGCGTGTTGTCTGAAAAGGCCGTTGTTCCTCAAGTCAGCCAGGCGGAGCAGCGAGCCAGCGGATGAACGCTGACGGTCGGGCACGGTTGGTCTGTAATGCACGCTGTCCCTCAAGTCAGTAGGGCGTGACAGGATGGCTACTACCGAACAGGCCGGGCTGTCCGGACACCACCCGTAACGTCTTGGTCGCAGGCGGGGCCGGCTTGGTCTCGCTCTTGGTCTTGCGGGCCTTGCGTCCCCTCCGGGAGCTGGGCACGACCACGCCCTTCCCCCTGACCGGGTAGCCCTCGCCGGTCTTTATCAGGGCCATGCGTGTGGCCGAATCAGGTGGGGGTTGGCCGTGGGTGAACACGTGCCGATACCACTCCTTCCCCTCACGTCGGTCGTGCTCGATCCACTCGACGTTGGGGTCCACCTGTTGATTGATGCCGCTCTTACGGGTGCTGGCCGCCCGGCAACGGTGCTCTGAGTAGTGGTCATAGTCCATCTGCTGACCAGTGAACCATGTGCCGGTACGCTCGCGAAACCACTGGTACAGCCGGCCGGCAGCGGTCGCGTCGGTGTACTCGCCATCATCTGTTGCAATGCGGCCTTCGTTGCTAGGCATGCTGCTTCACTACGTCCTCACGCGCTCAAGAGCGCCCTGCAGAGCGCCTCAGCCATCTGCACCGGCACGCTGTTGCCGATCAGCTTCACCTGCTCGCCCTTGTTGCCGCAGAAGCGATAGTCGTCTGGGAAGCTGTGCGCCCGCGCCAGCTCGCGAACCGTCAGCATCCGAAACAGGATGTCCATCAGGCACCGCTGCCCACCAGCCTCGACGACCAGCGGGCGCACCAGGCCGAAACGGTCGTCGGTGGTGATGGTGTCCAGTGGCGCTTCGACAGGGCATGCACCGCCGGTGCGGTTGTACTTGATCACGAATGGCCGACAGATGCCCATGGCCCCTTCGGTGAGGATCGTGGCCAGCGGATCGCTCACGCTGCGCGCCACACCGCCGCCGCCTTGCGGCAGGATGAACGGCTCGCACACGGCGAAGCTGTTGCCGCCGGCCAGCACGGTCTGCAGAGGATCGCCTATCGACGTCGACCGTCTGCGGTAGTCGCCGTTGACGTCCCCGTGGGCGCACTGCACCACGAAGGGCGACACCAGGCACTGCTCGGCCTTGGTCACGAAGGTCGGCAGCGGGTCCTCGGCGCTCCGGACGCGCGCGCCGTTGCGTCCGGTCTGGCCGATCCCCATCACGAAGGGCTGCACGACCCCGCCGGCGCCGTGGCTGGTCACGCTGGGCGCAGGATCGTCGACGCTGTGAGTGCGCCCGCCCTGCCCCTTGCGCTCGCTGAAGAACGGCACCACGAACGGCCGCATCAGGCCGAAGTGGTTCGCGGTGGTCTGAGTCGGAAGCGGGTCTGCGAGAGGCCCGGCCTGCTTCTGGCTCGGCCAGTTGTTCAGCTTCACCATCAGCGGCCGGATCAGCCCGATGTGGCCACCACCCGCCGTGAGCGTCGGCAGCGGCTTGTCGAGGCGGATCGGCGAGCTCGCCACTTGGCCCTCGCGCGTTCCACGCAAGAGCACCAGGAAGGGCTCCGCCCACTCGCCGAAGTACTTCTCGATCCCCGCCTCGATGCGCTTCATGGTGTTGGGCTTCAGCGGCCGCTGGACCTTCACCTTGTACCGGCGCGTGTCCTCCTTGGTGAGGAAGATGCTGTGCCCGGGGATACTCCAATCGATGATCTCGCGCGCTGGCACCCACCTCTTGGCCTGGCCATAGAGATCCTGGCCTCCGCGCTTCACGTGCGTGACGTCAGGCCAGCCCAGCCGCTTGCGGCCCCTTGTGGCCAGCAGGAAGAAGCGCCTCCTGGTCGTCGGGTCGCCGTAGTTCGCCGCGGTCAGCGTCTTCCACTCCACGCGATAGTTCAGGCTCTCCATGGCGCGGATGAAGCTCTGGAACGTATCCCCCCGTCGGCTCTTGAGCGGTTTGCCCCGCGAGTCGAGCGGCCCCCATGTAGTGAACTCGGGCACGTTCTCGATGATCACGTTGCGGACGTAGAGTTCCTGGCACCAGTGGAGGATGTGCCAGGCGCTGGCTCGGCTCTGCTCGTCGCGAGGCTTGCCCCCGCGGGCGTTGCTGTGGTGCGTGCACTCTGGCGAGGCCAGCAGCAGGTCCAGCTTGCGGCTCGGCACCGCCTTGCTGGGCTTGAGCTCGTCGATCCCCGTGCAGAAGTGCTCGGCCCAAGGGTGATTGGCGGCGTGCGTCTCGATGGCACGCTCCCAGTGGTTGACCGCCGCCACTTCCACCTTGAAGCCCATTCCCGCCGCAGCCTGCAGCAGCCCGGTCGTAGTACCCCCAGCCCCGCAGAACAGATCAGCCGCCCGGATGACCTTGCCCATCACGCCTCCTCAAACAGCCGCGCCTGGCCCTCTTCAGGCCGCAGGCAATGCGGGCTGAACCAGATCCGCTCTCGGTGAGAATTCCGGTTCTTCCTGTTGCGGGCGCCGTATCCCCCCCCGGCCTTCCACGGCACCACCTGCCAGCCGCGCGCCTCGAGCTCATCGTGCTCGCCCTCGTAGCCACAGAGGGCTATCCGCACTTTGGGCTCGTCTTCGTTGTCAATACACCACGCGCGCACGTCGCTGGCGATGTCCCGGCTGTCGTGGTTGTAGACGACATCCCGACCGGCATCGCCGTATGGCGGGTCAAGGAACACGGCCGTGACTCCGATGTGGATCGTCGGGCTTGGCCCCAGGACGCGCATCCAGTCGCCGCAGCACACCCGCACTCGCCGGAGCCTGTGGGCCAGCGCGCAGAAATACTCCACGATGGCCTCGCAATAGCCGGCGTGAATGCCCCGACCCGAGCATCCATGATGACCGGAGACATCGGGCAGCTTGCGGTGGGTGCCGGCCACGTACTTCGCGTGGACGCCCCGACCGCTCGCGCCATCGTTCCCGCTGATGTCGGGCATCTGGCGGTTGACGCCCCGCCCTCCTTTGCGAATGTCCGGCCGCTTTCTGTGCACGCCCATGTTCCCGCGCGTCAGATTCGGCCGGGCACGCCACTTTCCGTTCTTGCCCTGTGACCTCCCCGCGTGAACGCCCGCACCGCCCTGCTTGAGCAGCGGCCTCTTGCCGTTGGCGATGGCCTGCACTCCCTTCTCTCGGTGCAGATGCGGACGCGCCGACTGGGGACCTACCCGGCACCAGCAATCACCAATCCATGCCGAGATGCCCCAAACCCACCAGCCGGCGACCTTGGCGTCGTAGTAGTCGGGGTCGCTGTGCATGCGCTCGCGGAAGCCGGCCTGGTCGTGCAGCCATTGGTGCCGGGCGTGCAGGTCCGCCTCGTTTACAGGCCAGTCCGCGCAGCGGGCAACCTCCTCAGGGGCATGCAGAGACGCCCGCCAGAAGTTGGCCAGGTAGCAGTCCAAGTCGTTGACCGTCTCGTTCTTCGCCGGCCAGATCTCCGGCCGTGCCAAAAGCACAGCCAGGCTGCCCGCGAAGGGCTCGACGTAGTTGGGCACGTTGCCGAACCGTGGCCAGACGATGTGCGCGCAGCGCCGCTTGCCCCCAAACCAGGGGAACGGCGCTTTGAGGCCGCTCATCCGCTCGGCCACTACGACCACCCCCTACTCCTCGTCCTCATGTGCCGCGGCCATCAGCGCCGGGCGACTCCAATTTCGGATCAGACTGCGCCATTCCGCGGGGGGCTTCTTCCACGTGCTCTCGGTGGGTGCGCGGTAGTACTGCGCGAAGGGCATGGCACCGGCTTCCCAGACTTCATCGAGACGTTTGTGGGCGTGGGCTACGGTTTCGCCGTTGTAGCCCACCAGGACGTAGCATCGCACGCGTTGGCGCGCGAGGAACGTGCGTAGTTTACTGACGACACCGTGCAGTCGAGGCGAGACTTCCGGGGCGTCCTGCGCAAGCCACAATTCGCGCAGCTTGCCCTTGCCCCGAAGATCCCGCAGAAGCTCGATGTGCCAGACGTCCAGGCGTTGGACCTCAAGCCCGCCCTTGAACTCGGCAGCCTTCCGCTGGGTGCCGAGCATCCGAAACACGTTCTTGATATGTCGTTTTGAGCAGGCCAGCAGGTTGTTGTCCTGAATGACGTGCCCGGGCTGCTGGATCTCCAGTTCGCGCAGCTTGCCCTCTACGCTGGGGACCATGCACCACGGGCAGGCGTTGGGGCAGCCACGCGACGTGAAGGTCACTCCGTGCTTCACATACTGTCCCGGCTGGAACTCCCCCGGTGCTTCCAACGTCCCCGGTCCGCCCACCCTCGCCGGGGCTCCCAACGCATGCGACCATATCTCCGCGAGTTGCTCGCAACGCTCGCGATCCCACGTGAAGACGCACGACACGTGGATTTCATCAACGGGCGATATCTCCCGGCGACGTTCGGCCAAGAATAGATCGGGCTCGCCTACGGCCACGAGTCCGCCTGCCGGCGTGTAGGCGGTTCGCCGAGGGAAGACGCGCAGAACTCCCATCGCGCCTACCTATCCCCGCCCCGCCAGGTCCTGGCTCACGGTCTGGACTTCCAATTCGGCGCGCAGTTTGGCGTTCTCGTGGCGGCTGCGGATCAGCGCCTCGCGCATCTGCATGCTGCGCTTGAGCACCTCGGCGCAGACCTGCTCGCGGCCCACAGCGACAGCCTCGTCGACCAGGGTGTCCAGCGCGGCCCTGACCTCGCCGGCCAGCTTGCGCCGCGGTGCGCGGGTGGAGGCACGCCGGGCCTTGCGCCTGGCGTTGATGCCCTCGCGCACGCGCCCCTTGCACTCCGGGCAGTTGCGCTGCCTGGCCCCGGTAGGCTGGTAGGTCTTGCCGCAGCCATCGCAGGCCCGCTCGGCGTACGTGATCCGGCGCTTAGCCATCGCCTTCGCCCTCGCCCCGCTCAAAGTTCATGGCCTCCTGCCAGCGGCCGGCCTTGATGTCGATCAGCCGCTTGATCAGCTGGGCCTTCTCGGCGCGCAGGCCCTCGGCCTTCTTTTTGGCCGCATCGTAGGCCTTCTTCTTCTCGGCCACCACCTCGCCCTCCGCGCCGATCTCGCCCTCGAGCACCACCAGCGCCTCGGCCGTATCGTGGAACGCTGTCTCCTGTTCGGGCGTCATGCCGTGCTTGTTCTTCTTTGCCACGTCACTCCTCCTCCATCGGTTCAAAATGCAGCACCCAGACCCACGGATTGGTGGCCCACCCGAACCCGCGCCTGGCGTTGATGCTGTCCCAGAGAATCTCCCACGCCTGAAGAAGCGACGGGCAGGAATCGACGCACTGACCCTTCGTGTGCACAGGACAGGGCACGCCCTCTTGCCGAATGTCGTAGCAGCCGATGTCCTGCACCCGCTCGACCCGCACGCGCGTCAGGCGCGCCCGGTACCGGCAGAGTGACCGGTACATGAACCGCCCGGGCTGGGCGCGCAGCGGGTGCTTGCGGGCGCACAGCTTCTCCCATTCGGGTGCGGCCAATGAGATATCGAGGAAAGGCTTACCGTCGGCCAGGTAGTAGCCGCTGACCAAATGAGTGCCGGCGGGATCGTCAGGGTCGAATACGGTTACTTCATACGGCTCGCGCAGAAGCAGCTCGTCGCCTGGCCTCCCGTAGGGATTGAGCTTGTTGACCGCGTAGCGCAATACGTCCCCGCCGCCGCCGGAGTAGAACAGCCGCTTGGCGTCCTTCCAGAACACCTCGGTGCAGCCCTGGCTGATATTCCGGACGGTGATCTCCTCGGGCTGAGGCATCACCACCCGCCGCGTCTGGCGCTTGCGCCCCTCCTGGTAGGCCAGGATCATCGGCGCAGACATGGTCAGGCAGCGGGGGCTCTTCAAGGCTTCTTCCTCTCAGCCATCAACTTGCCGATGAAGTCCTGAATGTCCGCCAGGCAGCCCGCGCTCCATACCGTCAAGGCGTGCGGATACAGGCAATACCTGCGCCACGCGTTCCACCAGCCGATGGTCGCCAGCGTCTCGCCGCTAAGCGCCCGCACTTCAAACTTGTCCGTCCTGCGATCCGGATCACGCGGCAGCTTCTCGATGGTGAAGTAGCGGTAGGTGGCGACGGTCTTCACGGCCGCAACTCCTTCAAGCCGCACCACCACTTGCGCACCTGCGCCAGGAACTCCTCGGCCAGCTGCGCCGGCGTGGCGGCAGCACTGAGCATGCCTATGATGGTCTCAAGCGCGTATGCGCGGTGCAGCCGGGCCACCCAGATCGGGAACTCCAGCGACCAGCCCTCCCCGCGGCTCTGCATCAGCAGGGCGGCTTCGCTGTCAAGCACGAAGGTATCTATGGCCGACATCATGTCCGGCGGCATGGCGCCCGACGCCTCGGCGATGAGCCCGTCGATGCGCCTGCGGGCAGCCTCCCATCCGCTGCCCACCAGCCCGGCGAGCTTGGCCGGTCGCGTCGGGTCGCCGATGTACGCCTCGTGCGCGTCGTGCAGCAGCGCGCCCAGGACGTGCTGGCGCTCGTAGTGCATGCGCTCGGCAACTCCTGCGCAGACAATCGAATGCGCCGCCACCGACCAGCCGACTGGCACCCGCCGACCGCAGACGGTCAGACCCGTCTGGCCGCTGTACCTGTTGGTCAACGCCAGCCCTGCCGCCACATCCGCCCACACGATGTCTCCGTGCGTCGGGTTCGCGAGCGGGAACACCTTACCGCTGAACGTCTCAATCCACGGGCTGCTCATCTCTTCTCCATCAGCGCACTGCGCGCCCTGAACAGCGCCGGCGTGTCGGTGATCTCGGCCAGTCCGCTGCGGACCATCCGCTCGAGGATCACGACCGCGCGCGCTCTGCTGTCGTCGTTGAGTTCGCCGCCTATCGCCTCGGCCATGGCCACGAACCTCATGCACCGCCCCGCCTCCAGGCACTCGCGGCGGTAGCGCATCGCCACGTGCCAGTCGGCCTGCGGGATGTTCTTGAACTGCTCCTCGATGGTGTCGCCCTCGTACACGTCACTGCTCCGCGATGGTCAGCGAGGCGATCACCTGGGCCTCGACCTCACTGCCTAAAACCACCTCGCCCTCGACCTCGGAGTCCCTTAGCTCGCACCACAGGCACTCGCGCACCGCCTCCTTGAGCACCTCCGGTTTCACGTCGTCGGGCACGTCCATCACCAGCGCAAACTTCGGCACTGCTATCGCCCTCCCTTCCTCCGCCGGAAGCGCAGCTGCTCCCACGCCTCCCGCAGCGAGTAGCCCTCGCCCCAGGCAATGAAGAGATGCACGGCGATCAGCACCGGCGAGAACGCCGCCGCCACGCCGGCGAGCGCCAGCCCACCCAACACCGCCGCAACACGCCCGTAGCACCGCATCAGTCCGGCACCGCCCGGCCTGCGCCCCAGCTCTCCTCCGGCACCGGTTCGGCGGCTGCCGCGGCGCGCGCGCGGTGCTCCTCGATGTCCTCGGGCGCGCAGTAGTGGCGGGTGAATATCACCACGTAGGTGGTCGCCTGGTCGGCGGTGTCGACGCGCTTGCCGTCCAGGCGCATGCCCATCAGCGTGAACCCGTGCGTGTCGGCCTCGTCGGACCTGACCCACCGGTCGATGCCTACGGGCTCGACGTTGCACGGCCCGTCGCGGCGCGCGCAGTAGTCCTCGGTCTCGGGCAGCCAGACGATCTTCGCCCCGCAGATCCGGCACTCGACAACCTGCGCCGTGCGCCGTGGCGGTGGCTTCTTCTTGCGCCTGGCCATCAGCAGACCCCGCCCGAGTACTCGAGCCAGTCTCCCTCGGTGATCACCCGCTCGCCTTCGATCATCACCGGGAACGCTTTCACGCCCGCCGCCTCGATCTGCGCGGCGTCCTCGCGCGCCTGGCGGCGGTAACCCTCGGCGGCGCTTTCCGGGTCCTCGATCCACCTGGCCGGCAGCACCAGCACGGCCTGCCCCTTCTGGGCCGCGAACGATCCCAGGGTGTAGGCCATGTGGGCGCATTCGGGCTTGGTGCACAGGTAGGCGCGCAGCATCTTCAACGGCGGACTCCTTCAGCTTAAAGGGCTGGTCCCGGCGCGCCGGGGGTGGTCCCCGGAGCGTGATAGGCCGTGAGGTTCTCCGAACAAGCATGGCGTCCGTAGAGTCGGCCCCGCTGGCGCCGCGCCGCGCGCCGGGTCAATGTTCCATCTCACGGGCACACCCTCACGTCGGTGGCCCCGCAGTCCGGGCAGCGGCCATACCTGACCATGGTCGCGGGCAGTGCTCCGTCCACCCCCGACCATCCGCATTCTGCGCACTCGAAACGGGTGGCCTCGGGGGGAGGCGCCGCTGTGGACTTACCCTCCCCCGTCTCAGGCCTCGCCGTCTCTGCGCCGCCGGCGTGGCGCAGTCGTGCGACTTCTGGCTGGCGCGACTGTACCGCGGTGTCGCACTCCGGTCCGGTGTCGTGCCCCGTTGTCGCCCCATGTAGCGGCGCCAGCCCGTACTTGCGTCGCGTCTTGCGCGCACACTCCAGGCAGATCCCGTGATTCAAGGTCTGCCCCTCTGCGCCGACCACCCCGTCGCAGATCATCCTGCCGCACCAGGAGCAATCGGTCCGCATCGGTCCCGAACTCATACCAGCCCCTTCGGCCCGCGGATCAGCTGCTCGCGGCCCTGGTTGCCGGTCACCGTCCAGTCGAGGTTCCGCGCGTCGGCGGCCCACCGCCTGATCGTCCGGGCGTCACGCTTGACGATTTCGGCCCACCCGGCAGCGGTACGCACCTCGCGCTTCTGCCCCGGGCGCAGCAGCTTCTCGATGCGGCGCTCGATGCGCGCGCAAAGCCGCTGGAACTGGTCCTCGCCCAGGCGCACTTCGACGGGGGTCTGCGCGCTCATCGCCCGCCACCCCCGGCCAGGTGCATCAGACGGCGCAGCTCGCAGCGCTGCTCGTCGCGCCGCGCGTTGACTTCCGTGCGCGCCCGCCGGGCCAGCCTGGCCGCCCACTCCCAGGCCTCGACGCATACCGCCGGCGCCAGCGCCCCGGCGAACATCAGCGCGCAGAGCGCCCACACCGTGGCCGCGTTGGGCCGTCGCCAGCGTCTCACGGCATCACCCCGGTCATGGCCGCCAGGCTGGACAGCAGCACCCTCAGCACCGCCGCGCCCACCAGCGCCAGCACCAGCATCGCGCCGATCACGTGCAGGCACGTCGGCACCAGCTGGCAGCGCACCCAGCGCCACAGCAGCCACGCGGCGTGCAGGGCCAGCAGCCGGTACGTGATCACCAGCCACCCCCGACCGCCACGCCCACGCCCAGCAGCATGCCGAGCACGATCACCATGGCCATCGCCCCGGCGATAAGGGTCGCGATGCCCGGGTAGCGCGCCTCGAACTCGTCGGTGTCCATGCGCAGCAGCTTCCAGAGGCGCTTCACCCCGCGCCCCCTTCCCGCCGCGCCCGCGCCAGGCGCCGTGCGCGCACCAGCTCCAGGATGGCCTCGCCGCTTTCCTTCTGGATCATCACCAGCTCGGCGGGGGTGATCCGCCCGTCGGCCCAGCTCTCGAGCAGCCCCTGGGCTATCTCGCCGACCTCGGCCAGCGCTTTGTCAACAGTCCCGCCCTGCGAGTCGATCGCTGCGCGGATCTGCTCTTCGCGCTCGGCGGGGATGGGCTTCTCGCACTCGGCCCAGCGATACACCGTGCGCAGGTTGACGCCGCAGGCCGCCGAAACGGCCTTGTGCGCGCCGCTGATCTTGATGGCCTCCGGCAGCGAGATCTCGTAGTAGTTAGCCACGGGGCCAAACCTCCCCCGCGCTTTGGCCTTGCGCGCAATCGCTTCCCGCCGCATATTCCTTGCGGGGGGAGGGGCTCATGGCTACGATACGACTGCCGGGGGCGGCCGGTGCACAGGTCAAGGACGCTGCCACCGGCTCGCGCAGAGCGGAAAGGGCCGCCTTGCGCGCATCGGACGCCCCACGACAATCGGAGGTGCAGGTGACCGCCTCACCCGCCCCACCAGTCAACGCGCTCGCATCATGCTTTCGTGTGCTCATGGAATCTGCCGCCTGCCCTGAGCGGGGGCGACTGACCGGGCGACTTGTTCCGCGGGCACGGAGTGCGCAGGATGCGCTCGCCGCCCGGTCAGCCTCTCCCACTCTGCATCTCGGCTTCATGTGTCCTCCGTGCCCGCTGCTGCGTACAGTAATGCCAAGAGCGCTGGGAAAGTCAAGCGGAAAATCCCACGGCGCGGGATTCGTCCAATGCGCGCCGGACAGCAGGAGGCTGTATGATGAATTGGTCTAGGGTCTTAGGTCGAATTGTCAGAAACGCCCGGGAAGACAGAAATCTCACTCAAGAAGATGTCGCGGGACAAGTCCAGCGGAGCAAGCAGGCCGTGAGCTCCTGGGAAAAGGGCAAGTCCGAGCCCGACGTAGAAACCAAGGACAAGCTCGCCGAACTGCTCAACATCCCCCGTGCAGCACTTGACGGAAATGCCAGCAGTGTGTTACCATCTGAGGTAACGGGCACCACACTCGAAAAGACAGACACCAGGTGGGCGACCGCGGAGAAGGATCTCCGCGCGCCGGTAGTCGGCAACCTGATAGCACCTGTGGCTGGCTCGTGGGGGGCCGTCATGATAGATCTGCTTCGCAAACCGCAACCCGTTGTACGCATAAGGGTCCGGGACCGCTCGCTCGAACCGCTCTGCAGGCCGGACTGGTGCCTGGTCATCGACAAGCGCTGCCCGGCCAGCGACGGGACGCTCGCGCTTGCCCAGGTTTCGCGCGGCGAGCAGCACCCGACCTGGATGGTCGGCTTCCTGCTCGAGCACACAGAATCGAAACGCGGGTGGTACCTCAACGACGTGAGCGGCAAGCGCTCGCCCGTGGCGATCGCCGACCCCGCGCTGGCTTACAGCGTGGTGGCCATCCAGACCCGCGAGGTACCGGTCTACCAGGAGACGCCCGAGCATCTCGCACCGACCGCCGACGCCGCCGAGGGCACCGGGTACGAAACGCCGCAAGAGCGCGCCGAGGCCGAAGACGCGCGCGCCGAGGACCTCACGCAGGAGTCTGCCGATCGTGGCGACTGAGCCGGCCGGCCGGTTCTGGCTGCGTCTGCTGGCGGGTTATTGCCTGGTGGTTTCGCTGCTGGCCTTCGCGGTCGGGGTGCTTTTCGCGCTGGTATTGCTGAGCGGCGCAAACAGCTGGACGCGAGACCCCATGCTGCACGCGGCCTGGCCGCTGATCCTGGTCTCGCCGCCGGTGTTCTTCGCCTCGCGTGCGCTGTGGGCCTGGGTCGCGCGCCGGCAGCGATGAGCCTCACCGCCCTGCCCCGCAGTCGCGATGGCCGTCCGCGCACGCGCGTGGACTTCTACCCCGCGGGCCGCGAGGGCCCGCGGGTGCAGCGGGTTCTGCGCATGGGGGTCAACGCCGCCCGTGCCTGGATGCGCGAGCAGATTGCCGCGCAGGAGGGCCGTGCCCGCGCGGGCTCGCGGCGCACGTTCGGAGCACTGGTCGAAGAGTTTCTGCAGTCGCGCCGGCGCAAGGGCGCCAGCGAGTCCTACCTGGTCGAGCTGGAGCGCGACCTGGCCGGCACCATGGCCGGCCGCTGGGGCACGCGCCCGGCGAAGAGGGTCACCACCCGGATGGTGGAGATCTACCTCGACGAGATGCTCGATCGCGGCGCGAAGCCCAACACGGTCCGCAAGCACCGCCAGGAGCTGTTCACCCTGTTCCGCTGGGCGGCGCGCCGGCGCCTGGTACCCTACAACCCCGTCGAGGCCATCGAGTCCCCGCGGCCGGCGAAGCTCAAGCACGCCTGGCTGCCGCCGTCACAGTTTGCGCGGTTGTGGCAGCACTCGCCCGGGTACCTGCGGCCCATGCTGGTGCCGGCGATCACGCTGGGGCTGCGCTCGGCCGAGATCCGCCTGCTGCCCCGCGCCCGGGTATTGCCGGGGGTGTTGCGGGTGCACGGCAAGGGCAACAAGCAGCGCGAGTTGCCGTGCCCGGAGGGGCTCCGCGAGGTACTCCTGTCGCAGCCCGAGCGGGCAGACGGCCTGATCTTCACGCGGCCGGCGATCTATCAGGGGCAGTTGGCCCGCTCGGACGTCTGGACGTCTGACGCCTTCGGGCGCGCCGTTCGAACCGCGGCACGCAAGGCAGATCTTGACGTGGCGGTCACTCCGCATACACTGCGCCATAGCGCGACCAGCTGGATGGTGGCGGCCGGCGTGCGTCTGAGGGTGGTCCAGGAGGCGCTGGGGCATCAGAGCTACTCGACGACCCTGAGATACGAGCACGCGCGCTACATGGACTGGGAACAGGAGAAGCGGGCCTTGCCGGGAATCATCACTACAATCTCACTACAAGTGATTTCCGCACTGACCCGCGGCGGTCCGCAGCTGTCCGCAGAGAACACCCCCGTCTATCGGCCGGAACCAACGGCAGGACTGACGGATAGAGCCAACTAGCGCACAGACAGACAGATGTGCCCGGGTGGCGGAACGGCAGACGCGACGGTTTCAAAACACTGTCATTATGGACGTAAGTGACGCGTTTTCGGTGATCGGTGGGGCGGGGTTCACTACAACCTATCTACAGGGGGCGCGGGCAAGATCGTGGCACAGGGACGATCACAGCGCGACAGTGACCCCTTCACGAGAGCAGGGAGAATAAGGGCGTGGCCGGAGAACGGGAACGGGTTTCAGGAAACACCGGCCCGCCGTGCTGGTGCCGGCGGGCCGGGCCGTGCGGATGCGTTGCCAGGGGGGAAAAACGGCAAGCACGTCCGCCAGGTGCTGGCGCAGGGGTCAGGCGGTGCCGGCCTTCTCGATCCGGACGTCTACCTCGGCGGAGAGATCCTGCAACGCTTTGCGGCGGCGCTTGAGCGCCACCAGACGCGGGTCATCGCTCAACGGGTGCTTGCCAGTCTCGGCGGTGATCTCGGCGCGGGCGGACTTCAGCGCCGCCTGAGTGTCGGCCATCGCCTGCTGCACCCTCTGCTTGGCCTCGCGTTCGGCCCGTATGCGTTCGGCCTCCAGGCGCTTGACCTCGCGGACACGGTGGACAAACGCCACCGCCGCCGACTCCAAGGCCGCGAACAGGTCGTGATGCAAAGCTTCAGCCGGAACGCTCACGGGCGGCAGCGTGTTAATCAGTTCGCCGGCGGCATCGTAGTGCCCGAGGGTCATGGACACATGACCGACGATCCCGATGCTGTGGGGGATGCGTATCTGCGTCTTCTCTTCGTCTGGGATTGTGTGCATCGTCCTGTGCTCCTCTCCTACTCAAAGTAGCCCGCAACCCTGAATTGCCAAATGCTAACCGACGAAGTACAATTGTATTCGATCACGCCAGACGCGGCTGGAATCGCAGCACAGACCTGTAGAAATTGCGTGTCCGCAACCTCAAACTGAACAAAGACTGTTGAGCCTCCGTCCGGTCGGAACCATATGTCACCGGGAGTTGGGGACGCCGAGGCCTCGATGCAAACGAAAATCAGCTTCGCACTGCCGCTGGTTTCGCTGCTCAAGTCAAGATCATGCCATGTGCCATCACAGGTAAAAGACCCAGACTTGTCGGTCCCGTCGCCCGCCGTGTAGCTGTCGCCGGCTGCAGGCGTCTCCCATGTCATCACGCCACCCGACGTGGACTGTAAAAACTTATCGGAGGCGGGCAGCGCGGAAGGAAGTGTATAGCTGCAATTCCCGGAAAGACCGGGAACCACCAAGTTGATATAGTTTCCACCACTGCTTGGCTCATAGAGCCGATAATGCCCGCCGTCGGCAGAGAACCCAAGCACCCCGTCGGCAGGACTGTAGGCGAAGATGCCCGAGTCGCGGAACTGAAGTTGTTTGTCGGTGGCGAGTTGCCCACCATACATCAACTCTAGAATTCCGTTCTCGTTGATCGTGGCAACCTTGCGCGACCCTCCACCGTCCGGTGCGGTCCAGAACTGCAACTCCGTAGGAATGTCGGCGACAGCGTCATAGTCGCCCTTTGCTACTGCGCCGATCCACGCACCGGAAGCAAACCCACCGCCGCCGTGATAGCCGCCAAATCCCATCCACGCCAAGTTTTGACCACTGAGCACCTTGGTCTTAGCGGCCCACGTTCCGTTGAATCGGTACAGGTAATGAACCGAGTAGGCATCGTCAGCATATTGGTATATGTTCCGCCCCAAACGAGCGTCGCCGCCCGGAGTCGCAGCGCTGAACAGGTCGGTGCCGAAGGCCGTTTCGCAGGCCACATCTTCGCCATCGGCGAAGTGGACCTCCAGGTCGGTGCCGTTCCAGCGCAGGCCCACTCCGGCGGACATGCCGTGTACGTGGTCGCTGAAGGCCACGCTTTGCCGGCTGCCGTCGCTGCTGGTGGCGCCGGCCACGTCGGTGATACGGGTGCTGGATTCGCCGTTGATCTCCCAGACCAGGCCGTGCCGGCCGACCTCTTCGGAGCTTTCGATGCCCGAGGGGTGGGTCTGGTCGGTGCCGTTGTTGCCGGTGCGCCGGCGCAGCTCCAGGATGGTGCCGGCGTCCATGTACTGGCCGGTGGATCCCACCGCCCCGCTGCCCTCGGCCTGCACGTGGGTCGCCGGGGTGCCTGGCTGCACGCCGGTATCGGAGCCGCCGCCAAGCGCGTCGGGCGTGCGCGGGATGCTGTCGAGCTCGGCCTCGATTTCGTCGAGACGACGGTAGAGGTCGTTGATCAGCGCGGTGTTGTCGGGCATCAGTCGATTTCCAGCACCAGCGTGGTCTCCTGCGCCGCCACGCTTACGCGCACGGCCCGGACCACGGCGCGCACCGGCCAGTCGGTACGCTTGACCCCGGTGGCGCCGGCGCCGCCACCGCCCACGATCTTCTCGATGTAATCGCCGGGCCAGATGTCGAGCCGCACGCCGCGCAGCACTATCTCGCCGTTCAGGGCCGGCCGGGAAAGCTGGCTGTGCAGCGCGTTGGCGGCGGCGTTGAGGTACTCGGTGTCGTCGCGGATCACGTCGTCGTCGGCCGCGCCGCCGCTGACGGCGCCCGCGGCCGGGTTGCACATGGTTCCGCCGTCGAGCACCACGTCCCCGGGAGACAAGCTGTCATCCGGGGGTTTGCCGTTGTCGGTGCGGATCCGGCAGTTCCGGCGAGCGCGGTACCTGTAGTTCTCGTCGACGCGGATAAGTTCCCGGGCGGGCCAGCCCGCGGGTTCCTCGCCGGCGGTGACCATCAGCCGCTCGTCCAGCGTGACCTTGACGGTCACGCGCAGGTCGTAGGAACTGGCGCTGCCGCGGTTGCCGTTCCAGGTGAAGCGGGTCTTGTTGCCGTAGCGCGCGGAATGGGGGAACTCCACCGCCAGCGACTTGGTCTGCACCACGAAGGGCGACTTGACGTCTGTCCACGTGCTGCCGTTGTCGGTCGAGTACCAGGCCTGCGCGCGCACCCGGACCAGGCGACCGGAGGCGCTGGCGGTGCCGGTATCGCCCGAGGCCAGCGTGGCCCCCAGCGCGCCGGCGCGCAGCAGGTGGATCGCAAACGCGTAGTCGCCTACCCAATCAACCGTGTCGGCGATCACGTACCGGCGATAGACCGAGGGCGTGACCATGGCGTCGTCGTTGTCGCGATCGGCGCTGTTGTAGGTGGTCTGGTCGGCGGACAGCCATCCCTCGACAAGGCTGCCGGCTACGGTGTCGATGGTGAGGTCCAGCTCCTTGCGCGCTCCGTAGTAGCGCACCCGGGTGTAGCTGTTGCGCACCGAATATCCCAGCCGCCCGCCGGTGATCTCGGGGCGGCCGCCCAGGGTGGTGCTGGCGTTGACGGCCCGGCCGATCTCGCCGCGGCGCAGGCTGAGCCGGCGCTGCACGCTCTCGATGGTCGAGGAACCCGTGCCGTAAAGCAGCAGCGTGGACTTATCGTCGCCGGGTCGCACGGTAATGTCGTGGTCGCTGGAGTGGCGCGCCAGGTGCGCCAGCGCGGTGTTCAGGCGCTTGCCGTGCAGCGCCATGCTGAGCCGGCGGTTCTCGTATTTGGAGATTCCGTCATAGGTGTCGGTCACGTTGAACAGCGCCGCGCCGGTGCCCTCGGAGCTGAGCTCGATGATGTCGAGCCAGCCGGACAGCGGCAGTACCACAGAGCCCTTGGGCGAAACCTGCCAGTGCTTGCGGATGTAGTTCCAGACCTTGCCGCGGGTCCAGCTCAGCCCGCTCACGCCGCCGACGTGCGTAAACGCGGGCTCCAGGGCCTTCTTAGCCGCGTCGCCCTGGGCGGCGGCGTCCATCGACTCCTCGACCTTGGAGTCGTCAGCCATGTCGGCGGTGCCGTCGTCGTTGAACACCGGCAGGATCTCGGGCACCCAGACGTAACAGTCGTTGCGATCGTCCCACACGTTGGCGCCGTGCAGGCGCGCGCCCTCGAGCAGAAACCGCGGGCCCAGCGCGGTAAACCCGGGCACGCCGCTCGCGAGGTCCTCCCACACGTCGGCGACCACGCCGCGAAAAACGCAGGTGCCCACCGGCTCGGACTGGTCGGTGTCGTCCGGCGCGTAGGCCATGACCATGATGTCGTCCCACCAGTAGATGCCGTCGGGGCGCATGACCACGCCCAGTTCCTCGCCGTCGTTGGTGGTGTCCACGCCCCAGACCAGCCCGAAGTCGGTGACCAGCGGCGTGCTGGCCCCGGAGTTGCCAGGCACGATGATAGTGCAACTGTGCGCCGCCGCTCCGCTTTCGAGGTTCCAGCCGGACACCTGCAGGCGCGGTTCGTGCACCCAGGTGACCTTGGACAGGTCGCGGCCCGACTGGCGGCGGACCTCCTTTCGCTTCCCGTCGGCGCTGGTGGCGGTGGTGCCGCTGACAAACACCCGGCAGATGGGCGGCACAGACAGCGGGCTCCAGGTGGATGGACTGGCAGAAACCGCCATCAGGTGCCCTCCACGTCGCGCACCGCGGTGGCCGCCAGCGCGCCCGGCGCGCCCGGCGCGGTGTCGTCGGCCTCGGCGCTGGCGGTGTCGGTGTTCTCGTCGGTCACGCCGCCGGCGGTGGCCGCCCGGGCGCCGAACTTGACAGTCTGGCCGTGGCTGTAGGCGCCGGCCGAGGTGGTCAGGCTCCAGCGCTGCTGGCCGCCGGCGGCCAGCACCAGCGATGCGGTACCCACCGGCGTGACCCAGTCCATGGTGCCGGTGCCGTTGTCGTGATACACCCGGACCTGGCTGGCCGCCGCGGGCTGGGCGCCCAGGATGGTGGGCCGGCGCTGGTCATACCACCCGCTGACGGTGAACTCGGCCCCGGCGGTCGCCGCCACGGTAAGGCCGAAGGGCGAGCCCGGCCGGGTGACCTCGGCGGCGGCGGCGTCGAGCTCGAACTCGACGTATGCGGTGTTTTTCTCCTCGTAGGTCGCGTTGCGACCGCGGGCCGCGTAGCGGAAGGTGCCTGGGGCATCGCCGGTCAGCGCGGCCGACTCCCAGCCGCTGGCCTGGTCGGAGGCCACCGGGCTGTCGTAGTCGATGTCGCCGGACCCGCCGTTGCTGTAGATGTTGCAGTTCATGCCGCCCGACCAGGTCAGGGTGACCTTGTCGGTGTCGGGGTCGTAGGCGTAGGCCAGCCCGGTGGGCGAAGCCGGCCAGGTGGCGATCGCCTGGGACACCTCGTCCGTGTTGGGGTCTTCGTTGCCCACCAGGTCGACGCTGCGCACCACGTACTTGTAGGTGCCGTCAACCAGCGGCGCGCTGGTCCAGGAGTAGCTGGCGGCGGTGCCGGCCTGTACGGTGGCCACCGGCGAGTCGTAATCGACCGACCCGTCGCCGGCGTCGGTGTAGATGTTGAAATGGCTGAGGTCGTCGTCGTCAGTGGGCCGGGACCAGTTCAGCCGGACGCGGTTGCCGGGTATCGGCGTGCAGCCCGGGTCGTAGCCGGGGTCGCCGTTGAGCGGACCGACGGTCACGATCGCGGCGACCACGTCGCCCTCGTCGGGCGCGGTGAAAACCAGCGAGCGCTCGCGCTGCGTGGCGATCAGCTCGCCGTTGACATAGACCTTGAACCAGCCGCGGAATCCGCCCCAGGGGTCGCCCCAGCGCTGGCCCCATTTGGTGGGGCCCGAGTAGGTCCAGGACAGCCGGTAGGCCCGCGGGCCGAAGGCGGGGACCTCCTTGAGCGCGACGGCCGAAAAGCGCGGACCGGTGTCCTCGCAGTCGCCCCAGGGGTCGCCCCAGCGGTTGCCCCACTTCATGTCGATGAACCCCCCTGACTCGACCGGCTCAGCTGTCGCGCACCAGGTCGTATTCGATGACCGCCGAGATCTCCGCGCTGGACAGATCGGTCGGCGCGTTATTCTTGGTGATCTGCAGCTCCAGCACGTCGTTGGCGGCCACCTGCTGGTTCTGGTCGGGATCCAGATCGTACACCGTGTCGGCGGCGATCTCGGCGCCGTTGGTGCTCTTGGCGCTGGCCAGCAGGTTGTTGGTCTGCGTGAGGTTGGCCACCTGGAAGGTGTAGTTGTCGGTTCCGTCGCTGCTGGAGGTCGCGGTGTCGCTCACCAGCGAGACCTGGCGGATGTAGCTGGCCGCCGGCGCCACGAACAGGTAGCGATCGTCGCTGCCCGAAATGCCCCCGATGCGCACCATGCTGGTCGCGCGCGGCAGGGCGGTGTGCACGTGAGCGCCGGCGGCGAAGACGGTGAGCACGCCCAGGGTGGCGTGGTCCACGTCCACCTGGGCCACGGGCGGGTAGCCGGTCACGCGGGTGGCCGAAAGCGCGCCGCTGGCCGCCAGCCACAGGAAATCGCCGGCGCTGAACGACGAGGTGTCCACCAGCGCGTAGCTGGCTCCGTCGCGCAGCACGTAGGCGATCCCGTCGTCGGCCACCTCGTCGACGTCGCCGCCCTTCTCCATCACGATCAGACCGGCCAGGTCGCGGTAGCTGGCGGCGTTGGCCGCGGCGTAAGCGATCGAGGGTAGCCCGGTAGTGGCGTCGAACCCGGCGAACACCGCCATCTTGCCGCAGGTCAGCACGCCGCCGGTCTTGTTGACGCAGGCGATGACGGCGCCGCCGTGCGCGGTGGCCACCTTGCCCCGCAGCAGGCGCTGCACTTCGAGGATCTCGGAGCTGTGCTCGTTGTAGTCGCCGGCCTGGGCCAGGGTGGTGTCGGCGCTGCCGTCGCCAGTGGTGTCCTGGGCGTTGCCGTCCCAGTCGGCGTTGGGGAAGATCGCTGCGCTGAGTGCCATGTCCGAATTCTCCTTACGGCGCCCGGGCCTCAGCCCGGGGCCAGCTGCTGCAGAGTCACGGTGCCCTTGCAGCCGACCTTGCTGTCCGGCGGCTGGGGCGGGTAGTAGCGCGAGATGCGCGGGAAGCTCATCACGCAGTTAGCCCAGGATCCGGCGCCCCCGCGCTTCGAAAGCGTGCCGATGTTTTCCTCGCCGTCGAGGTTGATGGCGGTGAAGCCCTTCATCCCCGGGTACTGGTGGCGCACCAGGCGGTCGAAGTCCACGCTGTAGGAGGCGATGGTCTGCAGTGCGGCCTCCAGCGCGGTGTCGTTGGCGTAGCCGTGCAGCCAGAACTCCAGCGTCAGCCCGTTGCCGCCCAGGCGGTGCTCCTCGCTGAGGATGCGGGTATTGGAGGACAGTTCCACGCTGCCGATGCCGGTGATGGTGAAGGTGTACTCGTAGACGGCCATCTATCGGTTCTCCAGCGTCTGGCTGTAGAGGTTCTTGGCCGCGCGCTCGAGGTCCTTGGCGGCATTGAGCTGCTTGTAGGCGCGTTCGTACTCGTCGCGCCACCACCGGTAGTGTCCCCCGCCGCCCTGCTGGGTCTGGTAGCGCTCGGGCAGGGGCGGCGCGGGCTGCCAGAACTGCTCCTGGATAGCCTCCCACCTGGTGTAGCCTTTGTCGTCTTTGAGGTTGATTCCGGCGTAGCCCATGCGCTGCAGCGCGATCGCCCGCGCCAGGCTCTGGGTCTGCTCTTCCATGCCGCGCGCCCGGGCAGCCTTGGCGGCCGGGGTCGAGGGCATGTCCTGTTCGCGCCCAAACGTCGATTTAGCGGTGGCAACCACCCGGCTGTGCCGCACCGCGGGGCCGACCTCGGGCTGTTGCTCAGCGGCGGCGCGCTTGGCGATAAGCAGGCCGGGCGTGCGTGCCATTTTGCTGATGTCCTGGTACTTCTGGGCCAGGCTCGCGGGATCCTTGAGCAGCATCATCAGCGCTTCGCGCTCGCGGCTCTCCGCGAAGCCGAGCTCGGTCAACCGCGTTTCAGTGTCGTAGCCGCCGCGCTTGAGCGCCTGCAGACGCCCCATAAAGCCCTCATCCGCCGCACCCATCTGCTTCCAGATGTCCTGCTTGCCGGGGTCCATCAGGCCGCGTCGGGCGATCTTGGCGAACGTTCCGAGCCGGCCCGTGTCCTTCTTGATGAACTTCGAAAGCTCGGCCATGACCGCGTAACCCATCAGCGGGTCCTCGTAGGTGGCCAGCCCGCGCTGGCCGGCCTCGGCCAGCTGCTGGGCCTCGAGCGAGCTGGCTTCACCCGCGGCGTAGGGCGCGCGCGCGGCCACGCCGGCCGGCAGCTTCATGGCCATGCCCAGGCCCACGGCGCTGCCGGCAGCTTCGGACTCGACACCCGCCAGGCTCAGCCGGTGCGCCGCCTGCAGGCCCTTGATACCGGCCTCGGGGCTGCCCAGCTGGGCCTGCAGCTGCTGGCCCACGCTCCAGGCCTTGCCGGGGCTCCAGGTCGGCGCGGCGGCCGCCATTCTGCGGGCCACGTCCCCGCCCTTGCCCTGCTCCTGCATGAGCGCCAGCGCCAGCACGTCCTTGCCGGTCTTGGCGGCCTGCTGGCCGGTGTCCTGCAGCTTCTTGATCCACTGGTCGTGCAGGCTGATCGCCTTCTGGAGCCCGCCGAGGATGGCGCCGAACCCGAACGCGCCGGATAGCCCGGCGGCCAGGTTGCGGGCCATGCCCAGGGCCTTGTTGAAGTCCTTGGTCTTGCGCTTGGTCTGTTCCATGCGGCCCTGGATCTTGCCCAGGGCGCCGAGCATTTTCTGCTCGAGCACGTCGATCCGCAGGGTGATGGCATCAGTCGCCATTGGCAAGCACCTCGCTCATCACGCAGACATCGGCAGAGGTCGGCCGGTAGCGGGGCGCCAGGCCCCGGAGCCACAGCAGGAAGTCACTCACCCGGCGGCCTCCGTCACCGCCTCGTTTTTTTTTACGAGGGCGTCGGTCAGCGCCTGCAGTCCCGGGAGGTCCACCAGCACGCGCAGGACCTCGGCCATGTTGCGGGTGGTCAGCAGCTCGAGCAGCCCGCACTCGGCCAGGCCCAGCCGGTAGTTGGTGGCCAGCACGCGCACGCAGCGCGCGAACTGCTCCTTGCCGTCGAGCTGGACCGCCCCGCCGGCGTTTTCGGCGTTGAAGATGGTCTCGGCCACCGACTGCGCATCCTCCCACAGCTCCGCCAGGCGGGGGACCACGTTGCCGGTGACCAGCTCGCCGTTGGCGTCGAGCGAAACGCTGGTCTCCAGCGCCGGGTACCAGCGCGGGGCGTCCTCGTGCAGCGTCCAGCGGCGGGCCACCGGCACCAGCCAGGCCTCGCCGCCAAGGTCCACGGGCCGGCCGTCGACGATCTCGTCGCCGGGCCGCAGCAGCTCGGCGGCCGTGGGGCGGGCGGACCGCCACATGCCCACCCAGTAGCGCGCACCGGGCGCCTGGCGCCACTCCTGCGCGGGCAGCTCGCAGCGGCGCGTCTCGGCCTCGACATCGGGATGGGTGACCAGCAGCCCCTGGGTACCGTCCGGACCCTGGCCCACGGTCATCGCGGGCTTGAGCCCCCGCAGCACCGACCGCAGCGCCGCGCCGCCGTAGGCCTCGCAGACGGCGTTGTCGATGGCCATGTTGCAGTGGCCCGGCAGGTAGTAGATGAATCCGCGCATGATCCCCCCTTGAGCCCGTGATCAGGTGATGGCGCTGGCCGCCGAGAACGTGACTATCTGGTTGCTGGTGTCCCAGATGGGTGCAAAGTTGATGGCCACGGCCACCACCTGGCCCTGCGCACCGGACAGCTCCTCGATCCACATGGGGCTGTCGTTGCCGGCGATGGTCATCTTGATGTGCTCGGAGGTACCGGCGGCCACGCGGGTGCCGGCGCCGTCGACCTTGCGCAGGTAGATCTCGCTGTCGGTGGCGTTCTGGCGCAGCCCGGTGGACGGGTCGAGCGTGGCGCCCACGTCCAAATCCTGGCTGATGATGCTGATCAACGGCTGGCGGCCGTCGATGCCCACGTGGTCGGCGTAGGGCTGGCCGTCGCCGCCCAGCGGACCGCGCAGCTGGATGTTGGGCGCGAACTCGACCATCTGCACCTCGTTGATCTGGGTGCCGTTGGCCTCGCACTTGCCGGCCAGGTAGCGGCTGCCGGTGGTCACGCTGGGGACGTTCTGGTCCGCGGTCCGGCTGAGCGCCGCGGTGGTCTTGTCCGCGCTGCGGCCCACCGCCACGCACTCCATCACCGCGATCGCCTTGTGCCCCGCGGCCAGCCGGGTGGGGATCACCAGTCCGTTGGTCAGCGAGTACTTGTCGCCGGTGCTGGTAACCGTGCCGTCGGCGGTCTGGTTGCGGAAGTAGGCGTTGAACGCCTGGCTCATCGAGACACCCTCGATGAGGAACTTGTTGCTGTTCAGCGCCAGCAGCGCGCCCACGTCGTAGGTCGAGAACGTGACCACCGGCAGCGCGTCGAGCAGCGCCGCGAACGTGGGATCCAGCTGCCCGTCACCGAACAGGTGCTGGAACTCCAGCCCGGTCGCCTGGCGCAGGTTGTGCGCCTCGTAGGACGTGCCGTTGAGCTCGACGCAGCCCTGTGTGCCTCTCTGTGACATCTCAGTCCTCCTTCGCCGGGCGGACCAGCAGGTCAACCTCGGCGCTGTCGATGGGTTCGCCTTCCGGCGTGGCGATCTCGGCGGCAACCACGCAGGCCAGCGGCGTGCGACCCGGCGCCGGCGGCCGGCAGACCAGGTGCATCTGCAGCTCGACCGCCCCGCTATCCATGCCCGGGGGGCGCAGGCTGCGCGCGGTCCAGGGCAGGGGGCTGGCCACCCGCTGGTGCCCGTGCCGGACCACCATGCGGACCAGCAGGTCGACCGGCTCGGGTGCCGAAACGGTCACCACAGCCGGCGTCGACTCGCGCGCGGCCAGCTCGGACCGCTCCAGCTCCATCGAAACGCTGGCCACCGGGCGCTCCTGCCCGGCTGCGGGGCGGGTGGGTAAATTGGACTTTGTCTTGCTCATGATGGCTCCTTTGCTATGCGCCCCGGCGGAACAGGCGCGCGATGCCGCCGCGCAGCATGTCCATGCGGCCGACGTAGCCGGCCGGCGCGTTGCCGCCGGTACCGGTCTTCTTGGCCAGCCACGTCTTCAGGTGCTTCATGACCACGTTGGCGATGGTCTCTACCTCTTTGTCGGTCAGCTTGGTGAGGAAATCGGAGATGGACTTGCCCCACTTGCGGCGGCGGATCGTGGCGTAGTTGCGCCCGTCCCGGGTCATGGTATCGGTGACCGAAATGATGACGCGCCCGCGCTTCTGGGTGGCCTTGAACTCGGCGCGCTCTGTGGCGTCGCGCAGCCGGCCGTGGTACACGAACGGCAGGTCGTGCCCCTTGCGGGTCAGCTTGCGCTTGCGGTAGCGCGGCGACACCTCGGGGTAGCCGTAGGCTCGGCCGCCCTCGCCGGTGAAGTGCCGCGGACGCATGTTCTTGTGCCAGTAGCGCAGCCCGGCCATGACCGCCTCGCGGATGGCCTTCTTGACCCCGCGGAGCTTCTTGGCGGGATCCCAGTTCACGATCAGGCGGGCGCGCATAACCATGATCAGGCCGCCACTCCATCGGGCCCGTAGGGCAGGCGCACCGTGCAGATAAGGTGGTCGCCGTCGCCCTCGCGGGCCTGCTTGCCGGCGCGGAAGGGGCCCTCGATGGGATCGCCCTCCATGCGCACGGTGTTGAGCAGGTTGCCGGTGGTGTCCTCCTCGGCGGCCTGCAGCATCTCGCTGAGGATGGCGCCCACGCGGTTCGTGAAGTCCCTGAAGGACTCCTGCTCGCTGTGCGCCGGGTCTACGGCGCCTTCGAAGATGATCACCGCGGTGCCGTTGAAGATCCGGGTGTTCTCAACCGCGCCTCCGAGTTCGATGTCCACAAACGCGCAGGGCCGGCGGTTGTTCTTGACGACCGACTCCTCCTCGCTGTAGTCGCTCTCGTGGATGTAGGCCTCGGCGGCGGCGGCGTCGGCGGCGCCCGTCCAGGTCTGGAACGTGCTGCTGGCCGCCACGAGGTTGATAAGCTTGTCGAGCGCGCTGGACCAGACTCCGGTGTAGCTGATGGCCACGATCAGCCCCCCCTGTGTGGCGCGGCGCTGGTGCGCACGCGGATACTGCGTTCGTAGCTGTAGAGCACGGTGCCCTTGCCGCGGTTGGTGATGTCCTTGACGGGGTACTCGACACCGTCGACCGTGAACGAGTCGCGGCGGTCGGGGTTGGTGGCCACCGTCAGCTTCATGCGGATCGTGCCCCGATAGGTGACGGTGTCCTCGTCGGGATCCTCCCGGAATGGCGTGGACTCCTCCTGGACGATGCCGGTGGTCGAGACCGGCGACTGGCCGTATGCGGTGAACACCAGCTCGCGCGCGAACTCCGCGAAATGCTCGTCGAGGTCGTCGATCATCTCGTCGTCGTGCGCGCTGGTGGTGGCTGCGGCGCTGGCATCGGCCAACAGCAGCGCGACCAGGGCGGACACCGGGCCATACCCGCCGCTGGCCGCGTCGTAAGGCTGCAGCGCGAGGTGATACACCGCATAGTCCAGGCCGGTCAGGTCGTCAAGGGTTCCGTTGCCGGTCAGCGTGGTGCCGTGGGTGGTCCAGGCCGCGTCGTTGGGCTTCTGGTATAGCAGCAGCGACGTCTGGCCGGCGTTGTTGGTGCCGGTCACGGTCACCGACCCGTCGCCGTCGTCGGCCACGGCGATGCCCGGGCGCGTGAACGTGGGCACGTTGCTTTCGCCCGGCTGCCACCAGAAGGGGCGAATCAAGGTACATCCTCCCAGGCGGCGCAGTTGATCGGCCCGGTGGTGTCGGCAGCGACCGCGGCGCCAGCGTTATCGGTCAGCGCGCGCCGGTACACTTTGGCGTCGCCCGCGGCGTTCCAGATATATTCGTAGGTCGTGTCACCAAGCTCT
>Ga0272443_10001447_pt1 | contig 34690 bp, 31 predicted proteins | sample SSMAcet12_FD_193581 | JGI IMG/M metagenome (GOLD analysis project Ga0272443, IMG submission 193581) | Marine sediment archaeal communities from Little Sippewissett salt marsh, Falmouth, MA, United States - SSM-Acet-12 | ecosystem: Environmental > Aquatic > Marine > Wetlands > Sediment ... | reverse complement strand
GAGAGAATTCGCAAAGCTGGATTTAGAATCATATCTTCGATCGTGCCATGGAATCTCCACGAAGATAACAATAGGGACTTCGATTTCTCCGGATTTTCAGATCCCTCCAAAGACCTCATCGTCTTCGTAGAACTTGTGCGTGAATTTGGTTTCAAGCTGATCCTGAAACCCGGCCCGTGGTTGTTCTCTGAGTACACTTTGAATGGGCTTCCCAAATTTCTTGAGAAGTACCCGGAAATCTTCGCCCGCGACAAAGATGGAGAGATATTGGTTTCTGAGAATCGGGCGGGTGTGAAAGGCAGTTATTATCCTTCGATAGGCAGCCCGAGGTTCATGAACTTTGTCAGGCACTATTTCAACGGTCTCACAGAGATCATCAAGAACTACGTGTATCCAAGAGGCCCGCTTTTCCTGCTTGAGCTCGATTCAGAGGATTACTTCGGTGGGCATCCGGAGCCACATCTTTCTGACTACAACGAAGTTGTGGTCAATGAGCTTTATCCCCAGTGGCTGGAAGAGAAGTATGGCGATGTTAAGGAGGTTGCCAAGGTATACGGCAATAAAGCCAAGTCCTTCGAGGAGTTCGAGCCTCCAAGGGAATTCGAGAATGTCAATCCTAAAGATATGGCCCGTGTGATGGATTGGTTCCGATTCAAGGAGCATCTGCTGGATAATTTTCAGTGCGAACTTCGCGAGATGTACAAGACCTTCTCGTGTGAGCCGATGTTCATACGAACTCTGCCGTTCTCCGAAACGCTGCAGGAACCGCTCACGAGTTCTCGGGTTCCGTCGGAAGGTTGTTTGTCCGGAGCGGCTTTAAGCTGGGATGTCGGTACGGGCGCAAATCTGGCGCGGGTTCGACACCTCAGAACGGTTGCGGAGTTTCCCTTTCTTACTCAGCTTCCAGTGGGAAACTGGAGCTACAATCCTGAGAGGAGCAGGGAATACTATCCGATCAAGTCCGACGCTACGCGGTACATGATAACTGCCGGCCTCGCAGGCGGTGCTAAGGGACTTATCTACCACATGTTTGCCGGGAGAGATCACTGGTATGGAGCCGCCCTTGCCGACAACGGTACGATACAGGACTCGTATGAACTGATCAAGTCGTTCAACATCAATGCGCAGGAGAACAACATCTCCGAGTACTCACCGGTTTGCTCACTCGGTGTAGCGGTATACAGGCCCCACATCTGGGAATCGATGTTAAAGCAAGACGATGAGCGCAAAGGGCTTGCGAGACATCTCCTGCGGTACACGATGCCAAAGTTCAGGCGTGATCTTGATATGCTGAAGTACGACTTCGGAATGCCTGATCTGAGCATACCAGCCTCGCTGGAACCGTACAAGACGCTCGTGGTTCCCGTGTCCGACATCATGTCAAAGAATGAGCAGGAATATATTATCGAGCTTGCCAAGTCCGGCAAGAACATAGTCCTGATAGGGTTGCTGCCACAGTATGACACTTCAATGCAGAAATGCAACATCCTTGAGAAGGCCTTGAAGGTCAAAACTACCCGAGAGTCAAAGCTCGGACACATTGTGGCAGACGGTCAGGAATTCACCGCAATGGTATTTGGGTCCTTAACGACCACCGAGAGACGCAGTCGCAAGCTGGCCCGCGTTTCGAAGAAGGCGGTGGCGATTTCCTTCTCGAAGTACCGAGGGACCGTTGTGCTTCTATCGTTCGATCCGTCGACTGACGCTAATCATCACAAGATGACGTTTTTGGAGCAGATACTCGAAAGCTGTAAACTCAAACGGTATGTGGAGACCTCGAATCCACGAATCAGGGCGGTCATACACGAGAAAGACAAGTCATTCCTGCTTTACCTGCTGAATTCAATGCCACAGTTGAAGTTCAAAGAGATTCGCCCCGCGCCGACCCGTACTGCTGTTCAGGTCGATCTCAAGACTCTCGGATACAAGGGCGCGAAGGTGAAGATGACTGACCTTTTTAGCGGGGAAGTCATCAACACGACTGTTTCCGAACTGGCAAGCGGCATATACCTCTCCATGTCCGAACTTGACGGTCGGATATACAGAATTTCCAACAAATAGAGCACGCCTGCCGCCTTAATCCCTTTCACCTGCTGAATTCCTTCATTGCAATGCGCGTTCATTCGGGGAATATCTTACTTTCGTGTGGGAACATAAACGACATACGTGTCGTATACCTCATAGAAGAATGTGCATATTGGGCTTGACATAACAATCAGCATATGTATATTACTGGTCTGTCAAGGATGGAGGTGGTTCGCTTGCGAGACTTCGTTGGTGTATCCCGTTCTGGGGGCAAATTCGTTTTCCTTTCAGTATTAGCTGTTGTTCTCGTTGCGGGCGGTTTCGCCCTTTCGTATGTCGTGGGGGGGCATTCTGACCTCGCGGCTTATCAGAAACCCCCGCAGAACGAATCTTCATCTGGCAGTACCCCGGGCATTGAAAGGCCTGTCACCGAATCCGGCGAAAGCCCATTCGTCGCTGTAGTCGATAAGACGTATGACGCTGTTGTTAACATAACTGCGAATCGCAGGTACCGTACCCGTTACCACGATATGTACGACGAATTCTGGCGAAGGTTTTTCAGTCTCCCTCCCAGAGAGCAGGTTATTCCATCATTCGGATCAGGCTTCATTGTAAGTTCGGATGGTTACATCGTGACCAATAATCACGTGGTGGATGGCAGTGAGGATATCACTGTAACTCTTGCCGATCGAACTACTCATAAGGCGGAGATTGTAGGAGCGGATCAACCGACTGATGTCGCGGTTCTGAAGATATATCCTGAGGACCCGCTGCAGCCGATTTCATTCGGAGCTTCGGCCGATCTCAAGATCGGGGACTGGGTCGTTGCTATCGGCAATCCATTTCCGTCTCTTGGCCTTGACAGGTCGGTCACAGTTGGTGTCGTCTCTGGGAAAGGCCGCTCGCGTCTGGCATTCGGTTCGGGAACGCCTGTATATCAGGACTATATCCAAACCGATGCTTCGATCAACCCGGGCAATTCAGGCGGACCTCTACTGAATCTCAGGGGTGAGGTTATCGGTGTTAATTCAGCGATTGCTTCACCGAGTGGTGGTTCGGTCGGGATCGGTTTCGCCATTCCCGCGGATCTTGCCCGCCAGATCGTAGATGAGATAATTTCATTTGGGAAAGTGACGCGTGGCTATCTGGGTGTAGTCCCAAGAGACGTTACACAGGATGAAGCCGAGATGGTCGGACTTGACAAGGTGACTGGGGTCTACATAGCCGAGGTTAGCGAGGGATCGCCGGCAGATCGGGCAGGAGTCAAGCTTGACGACATTGTTGTTTCTTTCAACGGTGAAGAAGTGGCAGGTGAGCAGGACTTTCGACTCAAGGTTGCTTCCGCCAGCCAGGGAGCAGAAGTGGAACTTGGCTTGATAAGAAAAGGCAAAAGGCTTGAGATTCCGGTAATGCTCGGTGATCGTGATGAAGCGCTTGCGCAGGTCTACGAGAGTCCTCCCGATCAGGGCACATCCGGTGCCTCGAATGATCAGGTCGAGAACACGGCATCGTGGCTGGGGATGACCGTAGCCGACTGCTCTGAACAGCTCGCTTACAAGTTTGGTGTATACTACCACAAGGGGGCTATGGTCCTCGAGGTTGAAGATGGTTCCCCGGCAGATCTTAAGGGAATTATCCCCGGAACTATAATTGTCGAGATCAATTACGTATCTATTGAAGGGAAAGAGGACTTCCGAAAAGTGGCCTCGGAATTGAAAGACCGCAAGCGTGCGATAGCGTTCCACGTTTTTGATACCGCCGGACGGATAGGATACGTAGCAATCAAACCAAGGTAGAACAAGAATTTTGCGAATATTTGCGAACAGGTACTTAACATTTAATCAGGAGGATGGCTAAGTAATTGCCAAGGCAGTCCAGAAAATATCGTGACGAAGATAGGTCGTTAGATCTCTATCTTCGGGAAATCGGTGAGACTCCTCTCTTGACCCCGCAGGAAGAGGTGGATTTGGCGTGCCGCATCCATGAAGGAGATCAGGACGCTCTGGAGAGGCTTACGAAGGCCAATCTGAGGTTCGTGGTGTCGGTCGCCAAGCAGTATCAAAACCAGGGTTTATCACTGGCCGATTTAATAAACGAAGGCAATATAGGCCTGATAAAAGCGGCTAAAAGGTTCGATGAAACCCGTGGTTTCAAGTTCATCTCCTATGCGGTGTGGTGGATCAGGCAGGCAATCCTGCAGGCTCTGGCCGAGCAATCCAGGATTGTGCGGCTCCCGCTCAATCGAGTCGGAACTCTTCACAAAATCGGTAAGATTTCCAGTTCGCTCGAGCAGGAGTACGGTCGAGAACCATCACCGGACGAGATCGCAGTGGAATTGGAGCTTTCTGAGGCGGAAGTTGCAGATACGCTTAAGATATCCAACACGCATCTATCACTTGACGCTCCTTTTTCTTCCTCTGAGGACAACAGTCTTATCGATGTTCTGGAAGATGAATTCCAGCCTGCCCCGGACGAGGCGCTCCTCCAGCACTCTCTACGTATTGAGATTGAAAAAGCGCTGGAAACGTTAACTCCTCGTGAAGCGGAGGTTATTAATCTCTACTTTGGGCTGAGTCATGAGAAAGCACTGACTCTCGAAGAGATCGGAGCCAGATTCTCGTTGACTCGTGAGAGAGTCAGGCAAATCAAAGAGAAGGCGATCCGAAGGCTGAGACATGCATCAAGATCGCGCTCACTGAGAGCCTACCTCAGTTGACAAAACATAATATTGCAATCAATGAAATTGGGAGGGTCAATGACCCTCCCATTATTTTTTGAGTCTTTTTGATTATGACTTGCACACCGCGAGCAGTTGTACGGTTCAGTATTATCGGACTCGAATATCAACCGAACCTAACCCTACGTCGAGCCTGATCTCGAGGTGGCCCTTCGCGGTATCCCAATTGTCGCTTTCATAGCAGTCACGCCGTACTTCGGTGAATCCCTTTCTTGGGATGTCAACGGAGGAGAGGAACTCGTCTTCGTAGTAAATTCTGACGCCTACATGGTCGGGTATAGTGATGTCAGCCGATCCCAGACCGATTGAAATCTCTGCTTCGCCGTCGAACTCGAATTCACCTGAGAAGTCGATTTCACACGATCCGACACCACCGGAGAATTCCAACTCCCTGAAATTGGCATTACCGAGTTCAGAGATTGTGATTGATGACGCGCCCGCGTCTATGCTGAACATCTCAAGTTCGGTGAGGTTCGGGGTGTCGAAACTGATTTCACAATCCGCGGCGCCTATGTTGAGGTCCATCCGGCTGAGCATCAGCCCGCCAAGCTCAAAATCACACGCTGCCGCGCCGACATCAAGACTCAAGTCGAAAGGAACGGAGTTACTGAGCATGAATGTCCATTCATTGTCTTCAGTGTCGATGTCGTCCCAGTTCCGGTTCCTGTCGGAGATATCGAAGTACAGATCGCCTGATCGGTTCCTCTTGCGATAGTCGAACTCATATTCGAAGTACTCGTCGTCGAAAACACCTTCGGCCGCGATTATTGTGTCCGACGAGCCTGAAGTAATCGTCAGCTCGCCTAAACCGAAGTCAACTTCGAAGTACACATCTGTCTCATCCGTGAGTTCAACATGCTTAGACTCAGTGACTATCTCCGCTACGGCAAACCCGCTTGAGCCTATCCATGAAGCTGAAGCGAGTACACACACCAGTACAAGCACTCTTGTTATACTCATAGTGAATCAAATCCTTCTATACGGTTTCAGGTGAAGCGGCAGTACCGGAACCGCCCTCCGTGTGTACACTGCCACTGTCAACGTCAATCTCGAACTCCCTGGGTCTTAATCCGAAACGCGAGAACCAGATTGCGCCATAGCCCGCAAGCAAGATAACAGCGAGAAGCACTACACCGATCACGAAGAAGAGCGTGGTCAGCCAGCTGGCTCCGACTGAGCTGAAGAACCCGGAGATAATCAGCGGAAGCATACTACCCAGGACGCCAACTAAGGAAGTCATGTAAATCGAGTCAAACCTGAGCGATGAGATCTGGGCGCCGATGGCCCTGCCAATGAATACGGAAAAACCAATGAATCCGAGTACCTGTGCGGCGACGATAAGCAGGGGAAAGACAATCAACGCAATGGGTATACCAATTATCGTTATGCAAAGCAGTACGAACACCGGAAGTATTGCCAGCACTATCAACAGTCCGACAAATAGATTCTTCCAGAAGCCGCTTTCGAGATGAAGACGGATTCTCTGAACGGGTTTCCTGAAGATTAGGAGAAACAGCAGCGTGAAAGCCGCAACGTAAATCGTGACGAGTATCCAGGAGAATAACCCGGGCAGTCCTCCCGATGTGGGCACTGGGAACGGCATGAGATCCATCTTGAAGACCTCGTAGTCCCCCTCGAACATGGCCTCCGGGTGTTTGTCAAGCCGTTTCGCGATGATATTGCCCGTCACAAGAGCCTCGGGGCCCAACTTCACAGTCCCATTCGAGAAGATGTCTCCATACACCGCCCCATCAACATTTACATCTCCCTTCAATGCGAATACATCACCGTCGATTTCTTCATCGTACTCGATGTAAATCGTTCCGAACTGAATCAGCGCGGGGTCGCTGTCTGACGGGCGTCGCAGTTCCTCTCTCCGGGTATCCCTGTCTCTCGAACCGGACTGGTCAAAGATGACCTCTTCGCCGAATTCGTCGATCCCGCGAATATCATCGCCTTCTATTCTGATTTCAATGAATTTCTTATCTTTCGTTGGAGGTGCTTCGGGCATTTCATCAGCTTCGTCAGGGACGGGTGGAAGTGACTCGGGAGGAACCCCAGGGGCTTCCGGGGCCTCGGGAGGTTCAGGCGGAGCCGCATTCATGACCGTTGCGGCAAGCACAACCGCGAACACTATCACGAAGATGGTGAGATATTTCGCCACTTCAAGCTCCTGGTTTGCCGGGTGAGATTCTTCCTGTTTCACAATCCTCGGAGCCTGAGAAATGCGGCTGTGTCCGACCATCGAAACCCGAAACAGATTGGGATGTCATTTGATCGTAGTGTGCAGCCTTGTTCATTGCTGAGACTCCTATCGAATCGACTTCAGTTTCTTTTTGAGGAGCTCGCGAGCCCTGAATATCCTTGCCTTGACGGTGCCGACCGGTGTGCCGATAATGCTCGCTATTTCCTCATACGATTTGTCGTCCCTATGGCGATATATGATGACCTGTCGATACTTGTCAGGAAGTGAGTCGATCGCTTCATCAATCGATCTCAGTTTCTGTTTCCTGACCAGATCCTGCTCGGGATCCCATGTGTGATCCGGCAGCTCGAATTCAACCTGGCCATCCTTGGTTTCAATCGGTCTGTCCAGAGACAGCGCCTCAATCCGCTTCTTGCGAACGAAGTCGATTGCGCAGTTAGCTGCGATCTTGTAGAGCCACGTCGAAAACCTGTACTCGGAACGATATGAGGCGAGCGCATTGAACGCCTTCATAAAAGTCTCTTGTACAAGGTCTTGTGCCTCCTCACGGTTACGAACTATCTTCGTCACGACATGGAAGATAGCGTTTTTATGCCTGACCAGAAGCGCCTCATATGCCTTCTGGTCGCCGGCCAGTGCCCTGGATATCAACTGATCGTCCAAAGCCTGTCTGCCTGGTTCTTCTGCCATGGAAATACGAGTTCCTAAGGTGCATTGTTTCACAAAACGGATATCTAAGATAGACAGCACACCCCCAAAAGACAAACAAAAAACGGTTTTCGTGTTGACCGATGTGTTGGATTCACCTAACTTCTTCCCATATGGAAATCGCAGTTGTTACCGGTACGGTCGTTGCCACTCGAAAGGATGCGAAACTCGAAGGCGAAAAACTGCTCTTGGTTCGAAGGGCAGACGTTTCCGGGAGTCCTGTAGGCGAGCACTATGTGGCCCTCGACTCCGTGGACGCTGGAATCGGGGACGTGGTGCTGGTGGTCAGGGGATCCTCCGCAAGGGAAGCATCCTCATATGCCGGAAGACCGGTTGACTCAGTGATTACGGGCATTATCGACTCAATTGATCTGGAGAACACAACAACCTATAAGAAAGCTTAGAGCCTGTGCGAATCGGAAAGAATGTCGGCACGGTCGTGTGCAGTCGTAAGGACCCGAAGCTGGACGCCAAGAAGCTGTATCTTGTTCAACCGCTGAACAATGAACGTAACCCGGTTGGCGATATCATAGTGGCGGTGGACGGCGTAGGTTCTGGCATACACGAAACCGTATTCTTCGTCACTCACCGTGAGGCCGCATACGCGATCGAAGGGGAAGTGATTCCTGCTGATGCCGCCATCGTGGGTATTGTCGATGATATCACCGGCGGAAACGTCTGATGCTGATCTGCAAAGTAAAGAGCCAGGTTGTGTCCACCGTCAAACACCGAATCTACTCCGGACAGAAGATTTTCATAGTACAGCCAATCACTCCCGACGGAAGAGAGACGGGCGACCAGATTGTCGCATGCGACACCGTTGACTCAGGGATCGGTGATACGGTTCTCGTATCACAGGAGGGAATCACTGCTCGGGAGATTGTCGGTGATCTCAGCAGCCCCGTTAGATCCATGATCGTCGGTGTAATCGACCAAATCGAATTAGGTTAATCCCTTTAGTCATCATTTAAGCGGGACAGGCTCCGGCCCAGCTGCCAGCGGTATTGGAACAATCCCACCATGTATGGAATTAATTCAATCAGTGGACAATAACGGTCCCATTTAGACACCATCGTACAAGACCCTACGCTCAACCTAAGGCATTGTGCCACAACACACTGGCCCCTTGATTGATTGCCCCATTTTTGCGCACGTCTGCGGCAGTTTCCTTGCTTTTCATAGGGTGAGGGTTAAATGCACGAACAGACACTGCCGATAAACATGTTGGGGCGACGCCCTGACAGTACGGCTGGAAGGGTGAAGTTAGATGGGCAAAAGGAACAAGGAGTCGTTCAAGCTTCCGAAGAAGACCCACTGGCATCTGTACAGTCTCCAGAGTCTGGAGTCTGAGAAGTTTGCCAAGGTTGTGAACAAGATTCTAAAAAAGGAATTTGTTCTCATCAAGTAATATCATTCTCGAAACCTGTTGGTGAGAGTGTGAGTATACTGAGGCAGGTTTTCTTCGTTAGCAAAGTCAGCGCCATGCTGGCGCAAACGAGGGATGCAGGCATTCATGAACCCGATTGCCGAGAAATCCCTTGACAACGTTATTTAACTCTAATAACTTGCTCGAAATTTTTTGAGCCGACTCAGGAAACTTGATGCGAAAACGGACTTTCACCATACTGGTTATTCCCAGCGGAAAGGGCAAAACTCTCCGGTTTACGGTAGATTCCTTCGTTTTGTCCTCGTTCGCCGTCTTCTGTTTTGTTTTCGCCGCGGCGACTCTCTACTTCTCCTATGATTTCTTTGCAGAGCAATTCGATCGCAACCAGCTCGCCGATCTTGAAGACGAAAACCGCCTTCTGAGTGAGAAGATTTCCGACATGCATGAGACTGTCGGCAACCTCAAGGACAGCTATGCTGATCTCGTAGAGCAGGAGAAAGCTATACGAGTGATGTTCGACTTGCCGGCCATTGACGAACAGGAACGCCAGCTCGGTATCGGTGGTCCGGAGCTGTTTGACCTTTCGCATAAGTCAAATAGTGAGAAACTTGCCTACAAGACAGAACTCAGTATTGACGAGCTTGCTCGCCTGTCATCATTCGAAACGAGGCAATATAAGAGCATCTATGACAAGATTCTTGCCAAGAAGAGTAAGCTCGACCATACACCTTCGATTATGCCATGCGCGGGGTATCTCACACGCGGTTATGGCATTATGGCTCATCCTATTTCCAAGTTCAAATGTATGCATAATGGTATTGATGTCGCGAATCGAACCGGCACACCCATATATGCAACAGCAGATGGAGTCGTAGCTTCTACTGGAAACAAGGGACGCCTTGGAAAGACTATCGTTCTGGATCACGGCAATGGTCTCAAGACCAGGTATGGACATCTCAACAAGTACACTGTCCGTGTTGGCCAGAAGGTAAAACGCGGCGATAAGATCGCAGAAATGGGCGATACGGGATACTCGACCAATACACACCTTCACTACGAAGTCACGGTTAACGGACAGGCCGTCAATCCGATGAAGTACATCGTTACAACCGAGATGATGACGCGATACTCCTCTCTTTAAGGCTTCAAGAAGTTCGTTCCCGATTCACCGGTTATTAAGACTTTAGCCAACATCTCATTCACTATCGATTCAAGTTCTACCGAGCCTCCATAGTCTACTTATGGAGCATGTTACCCGCTTTGTCATTATACGGAACCAAGTTACGCCTTTCTGAGTTTTGTTAAGTAGACAGTGGTGCTCCGTAATCTATGGTTTACGCAAGCGCCGGCAACAAGGTAGGTGGCAGACATGAAGAAAGCGAATTCACTTAATAAGATATATCCTCGGCTGAGGCGGGACTCAAGGCTGTCTTCGCCCTTCCCGGATCGTAAGAACAAGTCCAAGTCCCCGGCGAAGATTACCGACGAATCGGAGGAAGTCACCCAGAGACTCATCCGTTCGGTACGAAGTGGTAATTGGAGGGCATTCGGGGATCTTATGGATCGTTACAGGTCTCAGGTGGCAAGTGTGGCTTATCGTATGGTAAATGACTACGATGACGCAAAGGATATCACACAGCTCGTGTTCGTGAAGACATCGGAGAATCTGCACAAGTACGATTCATCGAAAAAGTTCTCGACGTGGCTGTATCGAATCACCGTCAACGCATCTATTGACTACATCCGAAAGCATCGACGCCACGCGCATGAACTCCTCGACAACTATGCCGACTCGCTCGAGAGTATGGCTGAGTCCCCGGCACAGGTGTATCACCGGAAGCACATAAGATTCATGATACTTAAGGCGGCGGAGAGCCTCAATGCAAAGCAGAGAGCCGCGTTTGTGCTAAAAGACATGGAAGGTCATGAAGTCAGCGAAGTCGCCGAGATTCTTGATATGCCCGAGGCCACCGTCCGTTGGTATATTCATCGGGCTCGGCTGAAGCTCAGGCGTGAACTGAGGAATTCCCTTGCATCCGATCCAACAAGGGCAGACTTCCTCACGAAGTACGTGAAGAACTGATTCTTGACGTTTGATCTATTGGTTCTTGACTACTCTCTTGCTATAGCCTACACTTGAGAAGTTTATCCAGTTTTAGTGGAACAATGCAGGCCGTTGACCTATTCCTTTCTCGAAGAAGGCATAAAATCAATTGGTCGGAAGGATTCGATTGAGCAAATGAAAGCTAAGAGTTCGATATTGGATGCGATCGGTAATACACCGCTCATCCGAATCAACAACGTGGTTGAGGATGACTGTGCGGATCTATACGTAAAAGCCGAATATCTGAACCCCGGTGGCTCGGTTAAGGACAGGATGGCCCTGTACGTATTGGAGGATGCAGAGAAACGTGGTCTGCTCAAACCGGGTGGTACAATCGTCGAAAACACATCCGGCAACACGGGTGTCGGAGCATCTCTGGTAGCTGCGATCAAAGGATATAAAGTCATCTTCACGATCCCGGATAAGATGTCCAGCGAGAAGATAAACCAGCTCAAAGCTTACGGAGCCAGGGTGGTGGTTACGCCCACCGACGTTCCAGCCGATTCCCCGGAATCCTACTACGAAACGGCCAAACGTATCGCCAGGGAGACTCCGAATTCCTTTTATCTCGATCAGTATCACAATCCCAAAAACATCGAAGCGCACTACAAGACAACCGGCCCTGAAATCTGGGAGCAAACGGAAGGGGAAATCGACTACTTCGTAGGGGGGATCGGCACCGGTGGAACTGTGTCGGGAGTCGGGAGGTATCTTAAGGAGATGAATCCCAACATCAAAGTCATTGCCGTAGATCCCATCGGTTCCGTCTTCTATGACTATTTCAAGAGTGGCACTCTAATCGAACCGCACGTGTACAAGGTCGAGGGAATTGGCGAAGACATGATAGTTAATGCGATGGATTTCTCCGTTGTGGATGATATGATTCAGGTCAACGACAGGGAGTCATTTCTGATGGCTCGGAGACTTGCTACAGAGGAAGGGATATATGCCGGTGGATCATCCGGCTCTGCGATGGTCGGCGCTTTGAAGGTTGCAAAGCAGGCCGGAAAGGGCAAAACCGTCGTCACTCTCTTCCCTGACTCGGGCAGCAGGTACCTCTCGAAGATCTACAACGATGACTGGATGAGACAACAGGGATTTCTGAACGGCGAGGTGAAGCAAGGGCACGATAAAGAGGAATCAGAGATATGAGCGAAAGATCATACGAATTCGAGACCCGGGCAATTCACTCGGGGCAGGAGCCTGAGCCTCACACGGGGGCTATCACAACGCCGATCTTCCAGACATCGACTTACGTGCAGGCAGAAGTAGGAAAACACAAGGGCTACGAGTATTCCCGCACGGATAATCCTACGAGAACAGCCTTACAGGATTGCATAGCCTCACTTGAGGGCGGAAAGCACGGGCTGTCGTTTGCCTCCGGGATGAGTGCTATATCGGCGGTTGTCGGACTTCTTAGCAACGGCGACCATGTTATCTCGTCCGACGACGTGTATGGCGGTACCTACAGAGTCTTCGAGAAGGTTTTCTCTCAATATGGCATCAAGTTTGACTATGTTGACACTTCCGATATCGAGAACATCAAGAGTGCAATCAAGCCCAAAACTCGTATGGTCTGGATCGAGACGCCGACTAACCCCCTTCTGAAGATTACCGATATGGGGGCGGTGACCGATCTGTGCAGGAGTTCGAATATCATACACTGTGTCGATAACACTTTTGCGACCCCCTATCTTCAGCGTCCTCTTGAGTTCGGTGCCGACATTGTCATACACTCTGTCACGAAGTACATGGGCGGCCACGCCGATACGGTAGGCGGCGCCGTGGTGACCTCTGATGATTCGCTGTATGAGCGTCTCAAGTTCTATCAGAATGTCGTTGGCGCAGTACCCGGACCGTTTGACTGCTGGCTTGTGCTGCGCGGTCTCAAGACGCTGGCTCTAAGAATGGAGCGGCACTGCGAAAACGCGAACTCCATTGCCACTTGGCTCGAAGAGCATCCCAGAGTTACCCGGGTAGTATATCCGGGGCTCGACTCGCACCCACAGCACGAACTTGCCTCAAGGCAGATGCGGAATTTCGGCGGAATGGTGTCTTTCGAGCTTGATGGAACAGTCGATGATGCGAGGAGATTCCTCGAGTCGACACGAGTGTTCGCACTGGCTGAGTCATTAGGCGGCGTCGAGTCGTTGATCGAACACCCGGGTCTCATGACGCACGCCAGTATTCCAGCGGAAGTCAGGGCCGAAAAAGGGCTGTCGGATGCCCTTATCAGGCTCTCTGTTGGCGTCGAGCATGTAGACGATCTCATTGCTGATCTCGAAAGCTCGTTTAACAGCCTTTGAAATTGAAAATATTCCCTTGATTATCTATATTATTGGCTTATAACAGTGACTGGAGGTACTCGGTGGGAAGGACTGATTACACATTCGGCAAGTCCACGGAAATGACATTCGAGGAAGCCTTGGAAAAGGTCCCTGATCTGTTGAAAGAGGAGGGTTTCGGCATCCTGACCACGATTGACGTCAAGGACACAATGCGAAAGAAACTCGATGTAGAATTCAAGAAGTACCATATTCTGGGAGCGTGTAATCCGCAGTTAGCCCACAGAGCACTTGAAGCGGAGAATGAAATCGGGGCACTCCTTCCCTGCAATGTAATTGTCTATGAGAACGAGAGCGGAAATGCCAACGTTTCCATAATTGATCCGCTTATGGCGCTTGGATTCGTGGGCAACGATGACCTCAAAGGTGTCGCTTCGGAGGCAAGAGAACGGCTGTCTCGAGTAATGAACAAGCTTTAGCACGAACCATTTCAGGAGATCTGCGGTGCCTGTAAAACCGATATACCTCGATTATAATGCAACCACGCCAATAGACCCAGTGGTTGCCGAGGCCATGAAACCATTCTTGTCTGAAGACTTTGGCAATCCATCCAGTGGTCACTACTATGGTCACAGAGCCCGCGCCGCGGTGGAACGTGCACGGGGGCAGGTGGCATCACTTCTCCGATGCAAATCCGAAGAGATAATATTCACGAGCGGCGGCACCGAATCCAACAATCATGCTATTCGAGGCTACGCATTTGCCAATGAGCACAAGGGGAGACATATCATCACATCTCAGATCGAGCATCCTGCAGTTCTCGAAGTCTGCAGATACCTCGAAGAGCATGGATTCGACATCACTTACCTTCCGGTTGACAGCTATGGAGCTGTACTTGTAGAAGACCTTGAGGGTGCCATTCGTGCTGATACGATCCTCGTGACCATCATGCTCGCCAACAACGAAGTCGGCACAATTCAGCCCATTGAGAGGATCGCAGCCATACTCAACGCGAGAGGTGTTCGTTTCCACACCGATGCCGCCCAGGCGGTTGGCAAGATCCCGGTTCACGTGGGTGAACTTGGTGTCGACATGTTGAGCATAGCCGGGCATAAGCTCTATGCCCCCAAAGGAATCGGGGCACTCTATCTCCGTGGTGGATTACAGCTTGAGAAATTCATGTTCGGCGCTGACCATGAATCGAATCGTCGAGCCGGAACGGAGAATGTGCTCGAGATCGTCGGACTCGGGGCGGCGTGTGAAGTCGCCGAGCATGGTATCTCGGAATTCACAGAAAACATGGCGAGTACGAGAGATCGCCTTGAGAGTCTTCTCACTGATGCCTTTCCTCTTGCAAAGGTCAATGGGCACCCGGAGCGAAGACTTCCGAATACACTTAGCATCAGTTTCCCCAACGTAGAGGCGAATACAATACTGTCTGAGGCCACAGGTATCGCCGTCTCGGCAGGTGCGGCCTGTCACTCCGATGCTATCGATGTCTCCCACGTGTTGGTTGCTATGGGAGTCCCGGAGAGTACGGCAATGGGGACTATCAGGGTATCTACCGGGAGAAGCACTACCGATAACGACATTGATGCTGCATTCGATGAGATCAACAGGGTGGTAAGCAATCTGATGGGATCGGGAGGTTCAGTAGGGCAGGTTGAGACTTCGAAAGGCTACCAGTTGACAAGATTCACTCACGGTTTGGGATGCGCCTGCAAGCTGAGACCGCAGGTTCTTGAGAGTGTCCTCAAGAAGATGCCGGCATCGAACGATCCGAAAGTACTGGTAGGCACGGAATACTCCGATGATGCGGCAGTATACCTTATCGATGACGATCTGGCAGTCGTGCAGAGTGTTGATTTTTTCACTCCGGTAGTCGATGATCCATATCAGTTCGGGCAGGTCGCAGCGGCTAACTCTCTCAGTGATCTGTACGCGATGAACGCTGACCCGCTGTTCGCGTTATCCGTCGTTGGCTTCCCGTCGAACAGACTTCCCCAGTCAGTCCTGGAGGATATCCTTCGCGGGGCTCACGACAAAGCCGCAGAAGCGGGAATAAGCATAATTGGTGGCCACACTGTCGATGACACTGAACCCAAGTACGGCCTTGCTGTAACGGGTAAGGCGAACCCGGAAAAATTATGGATGAACAAGGGCGCCAGAACCGGTGACAAGCTGATTCTTACCAAACCCTTAGGAACGGGCATCCTTGCCACGGCAATAAAGCAGGGCATGGCCGATGAAGATGCGGTGGAGAAGATATTCGATGTGATGTCCGCATTGAATAAGATTGCAATGGAAGTGCTTCGGGGGTTCGAGATTCATGCCTGCACCGATGTAACCGGATTTGGGCTGATGGGGCATCTCCATGAAATGTCCCGCGCCAGTGAATGCAATGTCAGGGTAGACAGCGAGTCGGTCCCATTCATTCCCGGCGCGGATGATATGGCAGCTTCCGGGATTGTTCCCGGTGGTACATCAGCCAATATGGACTTTGTGTCTCCGAACGTCCGTTGGAGTGATGATGTCGACAACACGAACCGAATCTTGTTGTGCGACGCTCAGACTTCGGGAGGGTTGCTTGCTGCAATAAGTATTCCCGAAGCTGATGAGGCCCTTCAACGGCTTAAAGCTGCAGGGGTGAAGTCAGCAGCGATCATTGGTGAGTTTACGGATGGAGGTGACGGAACCATATCGGTAACATAACGACTTATGAGTAGCTCTCAAACAAGAAAGCCGGGAGGATTCTCCCGGCTTTAGCTTTGTGTATGCTGCAAACAGCTGTGGTCGGAGCGAGGACTATTCCTTCTTCTTCTCGGTGATGACTTCGGGCTCAGCGGCCTCTTCTCCACCTTCAGCTTCGCCTTCGGCAGCGCCTTCACCTTCTTCAGCTCCTTCTTCGCCTTCTCCTTCAGCCTCAGTCTCGGACACCTTGGAGACAGTCGGAGCAACCACAGTTGCAACGACCTGATTGGGATTGGTTAGAAGCTCGATCCCCTTCAGATCGATGTCTTTTGCGTGAACCGCATCACCAACATTCAGTTCCGTAACATCAATTTCCACGGATTCCATGATCTCGGTCGGGAGACATGCTACTGAAAGCCGCCTCTGAATGAACTCGAGAATGCCACCCATTGTCTTGACACCTTCAGGAGTGCCAGTCAATTTGATCGGGATTTCGACATTGATCTTCTTGGTCAGCGAAACCTGCTGGAAGTCGACGTGCAGAAGACTGCCATCCACAGGTTCGTACTGGACATCCTTGAGCAGCACGGTATACGGTTTTTCCTGCTGTCCCTCTACTTGAAGGTCAAGCAGAATGTTGTCAGATGCGGACGACCTGAATATCGCAAGCAGTTCCCGTTTGTTCACTGCCAACGGAAGGGGTTTTGTCTCGGGACCGTACAGCACGGCAGGTACCATACCAGAAGCCCGAAGCTTCCTGGCGACTCCTTTGCCGGAATCATCCCGAGCTTTTACAGCTATTGTCTTAGTTTCCACCTTATGCTCCTTTATATACTCAATCGAACAATATCGAAATCGATTCCTTATTGGCTATTCGACGAATCGCTTCGCCGAAAAGCTGTGCGGTAGATATGACTTTCACCTTATCCGACAGTCCGCGTTCAGTCTGGTCGAGGCTATCTGTAATGAGGATTTCCTTGATAGGTGAATTCTCGATTTTCTCAAGGGCTTTTCCCGAGAAAAGCCCATGCGTGCAGCAAGCATAGACTTCGGATGCACCCTGATCAACTACTGCTCTGGCGGCGTCAGTCAGGGTTCCAGCCGTGTCACACATATCATCACGTATAATGACAGTCTTGTCCTCTACATCTCCGATGATATTGAGGATTTCAGACTTGTTATAGTCTGGTCGACGTTTGTCGACGATTGCAAGGCCGCAATGTAAGCTGTTTGCAAATGAACGCACCATCTTGACGGAGCCTATATCCGGAGCGAGCATGACCTTGTTATTCAGGCCCATAGCCTGAAACTTGCTGAGAAACACCGGGTTCGCAAAAAGGTGATCCGATGGCATGTCGAAGAAGCCCTGTAATTGAGGAGCATGCAAATCAAGCGTCACTACACGGTCCGCGCCTGCAACAGATATCATGTTTGCCATTAGTTTTGCCGTAATCCCTACACGCGGACGGTCTTTCCTGTCCTGCCTGCCGTAACCGTAATATGGAATCACCGCTGTTACGTTGTCAGCAGATGCTCTCTTTGCCGTCTCGATCAACATGAGCAGCTCAAGAAGGTTCTCCGCCGGCGGATTGGTACTCTGGATAATAAAGACGTGAGCGCCTCGGACGTTCTCTTTAATCTGGACTCGGAACTCGCCGTCCATGAAGTCTACGAATTCAGCATTGGCGAGTGAAATACCGAGATAGTGCGCAATTGATTCCGCGAGCGGCCGGTTAGATCGGCCTGATATCAGCTTGATTTGACTAAGCATACTTGTACACTCTCCCAATCTACAGAGACAAGCCACAAAATATACCGAAAATGCGATGAAACGCAACAGAAAAATGCTCGTAATGATACTTGACAGGTGTTTCGTAAGACTATAAGATTGGCACACAGTAATAGGAGCAACCTTTGGAGGATTGAATGAAGAAACTCATCGTAGCGTCAATTGTCTCTCTTTTAATCGTGTCGAGCTCATTCGCGACAGATTTGTTCCAGAATGACTCGCTCTATGTGCCGGATATCTCGACTTTCATGCAGATCGGCTGGTCTACCAATGGGTCGATATCGCCGGATGGCAAGACCATTTTGTTCTCGACATCTTATACTGACGCGCAGCAGCTCTTTCGACTGACCGAGGAAGGCTGGCCATATCAGTTGACCATGTTCGAGGACGGTATTGATTGGTATTCTCCGTCACACGACTTCAAGTATGCCATTCTCGGTGCCTCAGCGGGTGGGAATGAGGATGCACAGTTGTATCTCATCGACATCGAGACGGGACGGCTCAAACAGCTTACTGACAGCCCGGAGGTTCGATATGGTGTGCCGGTCTGGGCCTGGGACGGTGTCACGATCTACTTCCGCTCGAACAAGTCCAACGGTCGAGACTTCGAAATCTGGAAAATGAACATCCTCAATGGAGAGGAGATTCTGGTTCAGGGTAAGCCGGGATACAACGGGCCGGCTGATATCTCCGAAGACGGCAAACGTTTGTTGACATATTCCTACTCGTCCAATGTTGACAACAATTACTATATGCTCGATCTGGAAACGGGAGAGGAGACTTTGCTGACTCCGCATGAAGGCGACGTGATGTACGAGTCAGTGAATCTGACCTCGGACTGGAAATCGGCATATCTGATCTCGAATGACAATGAAGACGGAATCTCCCGTCTCGCGAAGTTGGATGTAGCTTCCAAGAAGATTGAATTCCTCGATAAGGATTCGGAATGGGCGGCTGAGGGATGCGTCCTCTCCCACGATGGGCGAACACTCGGCTGGGCAATCAACGAAAACGGTTATTCGCGAGCTTTTCTCTGGGATCTGGTAGCTGACACGATGCTTCCGGCACCGCCGCTCGACGGTATGGTCGGCGCAGTGTGGATGTCGGAGGTCAACAGCCTTTTGTTTGGTTTCAATTCCCCGACGCGTGCACCCGATCTCTGGGTGTGGGAGTGGGATACCCAGACACTTACACAGATTACGCACTCCTCGTATGCCGGTATCGACAGGAAGGTTTTCAGCGAACCCGAACTGATTCACTACAAATCATTCGATGGTTTGGAAGTCCCTGCATTCCTGTATCTGCCGCCCGGTTATCAACCGGGACAAAAGATTCCGTTTATCATTCATGCCCATGGCGGTCCCGAGGGGCAGTTCAGGCCATCGTTCTCCAGGCACTTCACCTACCTGATGCTGAACGGTTACGGCATTCTGGCTCCCAATCCGAGAGGATCCTCAGGTTACAGCCGCGAGTACATCGCTATGGATGACTACAAGAAGCGGTTGAGTTCTGTCAAAGATTATGCCTGGGCTGCGAAGTGGCTCATCAATAACGGCTACACCGAGGAAAGCAAACTGGGAGTCAAAGGCGCGTCGTATGGCGGTTACATGGTTATGGCTCTTCTCACGGAGTACCCGAGTCTTTTCCGTGCGGGAATCGACCAGGTGGGAATCGTGAATTTCGTTACATTTCTCCAGAATACCCGTGAGTACAGGCGTGCAATCCGAGAGGCCGAGTACGGTCCCCTTTCAGACTCAACGTTCCTCGCTTCCATCAGCCCCATCCACAAGGTCGACAAGATCAAAGGCGCGTTGCTGGTTATACATGGCGAGAATGATCCTCGCGTTCCGGTAAGCGAAGCACGGCAGGTGATTGACGCTATGCAGGCACGAAATGCGGAGGTGGAAGAACTCATCTTCCCCGATGAAGGTCATGGTGTCGCAAAGCTCTCCAACAGGCTTCAGGTTTACAGCAAGATGGTGGAGTTCTTCGACAAGTACCTTAAGCAGTAGAACAGTCTTGATTTGATCTCATGATATCAGGGGCGGACTTGAGTTCGCCCCTTTTCAATGCAGGGCTGCAAATGTCCTGTCGATCTCGAATCCAGCAAGGGAGTCAGTAACACTTTTGGTTGACACTTGAAGCGCACGGCAGTAATTTTCTTTTGTATTGTCCTTTGTAACTTCATTTGGGGAGAGACGAATGTATAGCAGAGTAATTGCTTTGGCGTGCGTGATTATCTTTCTTGCGTCTTCTGCTTCTGCTCTGCCTCCGAGGGCGAAAGAAGTCACTGTACTTGATATTGACGGGGCTATTGGTCCGATCGCGGTTAAGCTGATCGATCGTGCAATCGAACAGGCAGAGAACACGAGATCGGCGGCTCTTGTCATTCGTCTGAACACTCCGGGCGGACTGACTAACTCCACGTGGAAGATCACTACGTCTATCCTGAATGCTGATGTCCCGGTAATTGTCTACGTGTGGCCATCAGGAGCGAGAGCGGGGTCGGCAGGCGTATTCATAACTTATTCCGCTCACATCGCGGCTATGGCGAGCGGGACGAATATCGGCGCCGCAACTCCAATTCAGATGGAAGGCCAGATGGATTCCACACTTGCAAAGAAGGTGACCAATGACGCGGTGGCCAATTTGAGATCGATTGCCGAGAAAAAAAACCGCAATGCCGACTGGGTGGAAAGAGCTATACGTGACGGCGAATCAATCACGGCGTCCGAAGCTCTCGATTCGAATGTGGTAGAATTCATGGCGGACGACCTCTCAGAACTTCTTGACATGATCGACGGGACTCCTGTTGCACTGCAAAACAGGGATGACACTCTTCGAACCGCCGGAGCCGTCCAGATCATGATCGAAAAAAGCTTCTCTGAGAAAATACTCGAAGTCATCTCGGACCCCAACATCGCCTTCATACTCTTCACGCTCGGATCACTCGGCCTGGTATTGGAGCTGTACAACCCGGGTACGATTGTCCCCGGAGTGGTCGGAGGAATCTGCATAATCCTCGCCTTCTTCTCATTTCAGACCCTGCCCATAAACTACTCGGGTGTTGCCCTCATACTCTTCTCGATTGTACTCTTTCTGCTTGAAATAAAAGTGCCTTCTTACGGGATCCTTACGATAGGAGGAGTAGTGTCTCTCGTACTCGGTGGACTGTTCCTGATTGACTCTCCGGGTCCATATCTGGAAGTTTCAGTCGGGGTCATCATATGTGTTGCAGCTGTTACGGTCGGGTTCTTCTTGTTTGCGTTGAGGTATGTTGTCAAGGCCCATCACAGGCAGGTCACGACAGGTGGGGAGGGCTTGATAGGTCAGCTCGCAGAAGTGAAAGAGAAGATCGATCCTGAGGGCATGGTCTATGTTTCTGGATCGTTATGGAAGGCTTTTTCCGACGAGACACTTGAAGTCGGCGAAAAAGCGGTCGTTGAACGCGTGAATGGAATGAAAGTAAAAGTCAAGAAAGACTCTCAGGGAGGAGGAATCCAATGATTCCAACTTACTTGATCACGATTCTCGTAATCGTATTCTTCATAATCATAAATGCGATACGAATATTGAGGGAATACGAACGAGGAGTGATCTTCAGGCTTGGGCGGGTGATCGGAGTCAAAGGTCCCGGACTGATCCTGCTCATACCGATTGTCGATAAGATGGTGAAAGTGTCTCTCAGGACGGTCACGATGGATGTGCCTCCTCAGGATGTTATCACCAAGGACAATGTCACGGTCAAGGTCAATGCCGTGATCTACTTCGCGGTGATGGATGCTAATAAGGCGATTATCAACGTGGAAGATTTCCTTTACGCAACGTCCCAGATAGCTCAGACTACGTTGCGGTCGGTTCTCGGTGAAGTCGATCTGGATGAACTCCTTTCGGCGAGAGAGGCGATCAACCAGAAGCTTCAGCACATCATCGATGATCAAACCGAACCGTGGGGTATAAAGGTCTCTGTGGTCGAGGTCAAGAATGTGGATCTGCCGGAAAATATGACCCGTGCGATTGCGAGGCAAGCTGAAGCCGAGCGCGAAAGGCGTGCCAAGGTTATCCATGCCGAGGGAGAGTATCAGGCTTCGGAGAAACTTGCAAGTGCGGCGCATGTAATCGCCTCAGAAGAATCTGCCCTCCAGTTGAGATATCTCCAGACTTTGACGGAAATCGCCAGCGAGAAGAATTCAACCATTGTGTTCCCGCTGCCAATTGAATTCATGAAAGGACTTCTTAAGTAAAGACTGTCGTTCCACAGGATCTCAGGTTTTGGGAAAGCCGGTCCCACGGGGTCGGCTTCTCGTTTGCGATATTGCCCGGTTCAGGTGAATTCAGACGCACCGGTGCAAATCTCGCGGCGCATAAACGCCTCGCGATACGAGTTCGTTGTTTCGCAATGTGTTAGAGGGGGTGCGTTCGTCAGAATTGCCTCGTCAGCATGGGAACACGCACCTGCGATTTTTGTTGATTCTTTCATCGTATGGACATATGTCTGCCGTTTGAAGTAACAAAGGAGAGTGGATAGTGGCTCTAACGCAGGAAGATATCCTCAGAAAGATCAAGGACAATGGCGTGAAGTACATACGGCTTTGGTTCACCGACATTCTCGGGCAGCTCAAGGGTATGTCGATCACACTGAGTGAAATCGAGAATGTTCTGGAAGGCGGTCAAGGATTCGACGGTTCCTCGATCGAAGGATTCGTACGGATCGAAGAGTCAGACCTGATGGCATGGCCTGATCTCGACACGTTCCGGGTGTTTCCGTGGGATCTCGGCGGCGAAAAGGTCGCTATGATGTTCTGTGATATCAAGAACCCCGATGGAACTCCGTATGATGGTGATCCGAGATACTGTCTCCGTCGCAATCTTCAAGCGGCCAAAGAGAGAGAACTCACGTTCTACGTCGGTCCCGAACTGGAGTATTTCTACTTCAAGAACAGCTCGACTCCCGAGACTATGGACTCAGGCGGTTACTTCGACTTTTCCACCGTTGATGATGGCGTTCGCCTCAGGAAGAAGGCGGTAAATTTCCTCGAGCAAATTGGCGTTCCAGTAGAGTGTTCGCATCATGAAGTAGCACCAAGTCAGCATGAGATTGACCTGCAGTATCAGGACGCCCTCCGGATGGCTGATTACGTCCAGATATATCGTTTGATCATTAAGGAGGTTGCCCAGCATTCAGGTTTCTACGCGACGTTCATGCCAAAACCTCTGTTTGGCCAAAACGGAAACGGGATGCACGTTCACCAGTCGCTGTTCAAAGGTGACAAGAACATCTTCTTCGCTCCCGGAAATGATTATAATCTTTCCGATGATGCCAAGCACTATGCAGCCGGACTCCTGAAGCATGTCAAGGAATTCACTCTCGTAACGAACCAGTGGGTTAACAGCTACAAAAGGCTCGTTCCCGGCTATGAGGCGCCATGTTATATATCCTGGGGGCGCCGTAATCGGTCTTCGCTCATCAGGGTCCCGATGTATCGGGTCGGCAAAGAAAAGGCTATGAGAATCGAGCTGAGAAGCCCCGATCCTGCCTGCAACCCGTATCTGGCCTTTTCCGTTATGCTTGCAGCGGGACTGAAGGGAATGGACGAGAAGTACAAGCTTGCGCCTCCGATCGAAGAAAACATCTTCCACATGAATAGCTCTAAGATCAAGAAGAACCGCATTGATGTTCTTCCCAACAGCCTCGAAAACGCTTTCAGGGAGGCCGAGAAGTCAAAGATGCTGAAGGAGGCTCTTGGCGAACACATCTTCACTTCATTGATTGCAAACAAGAGAGTCGAGTGGGATCAGTACAGGATGCACATCTCTCGCTACGAGCTTGACAAATATCTGCCTATGCTGTAAACTCCCGAAATGGATTTGTGCTGGCTGCATATCGTCCTGATATCCGGAAATCTCCACACGAATTATGATGCCAAAGTGTTGGAGGTGTTTTCGAAATGACGGTGTGTGGTCTCTCTGTTGTGATTCTATAGGCCTGCTCTGAGGAGAATGGCGTGAAACGCAAGATCAGAGTTGCAGTTTTCATATCTGGTGGAGGAACTAACCTGCAGTCGCTCATCGATAGCGCGGCAGATCCCGAATACCCGGCCGAGATAGCGCTTGTGGTATCAAGTAAGCGAACAGCGTATGGTCTTGAACGAGCAAAGGCCGCCTCCATTCCGAGTAAGGTGCTGAGGAAGAAGGACTTCGACTCTGACTCCCAATTCGTGTCAGCAGCAATCGAGTTGCTGCACTCCCATGAAATCGATGTGATATGTCTCGCAGGCTATCTAAAGCTTGTCCCCGAGGAAATCGTCAGGGAATTCAGACACCGTATACTCAATATCCATCCGGCTTTGCTGCCTGATTTCGGCGGAGAAGGTATGTACGGAATGAGAGTTCACGAAGCTGTGCTTGCTGCTAGGGCTAAGGAATCCGGGCCGACAGTGCACTTCGTTGACGAAATTTACGATCATGGCAACATCCTAATGCAGAGCAAGGTGCCCGTATTCGAAGGTGACACGCCTGAGAAGCTGCAAGAACGCGTACTGGAGGCCGAGCACAAGTTGTATCCTCAGGCCTTGAAAAAGCTGGCGTTAGACCTAATCACGACACCGAACAGTTAAGAGGGAATATCATGAACGAATCCTGGGAATTTGAAATTAGTGAATATCCGAAGTATGCGCGCGGGAAGGTTCGCGAGATTTACGATCTTGGAGACAAGTTGTTGTTCATAGCTTCCGACCGAATCTCGGCTTTCGACTACGTACTGCCGACCCCGATTCCGGACAAGGGCAAGGTGTTGACAGCAATGTCCGTATTCTGGTTCGACTTTCTCGAAGATGTCGTCCCGAATCACTTCATCACCGCAAACGTGGACGATTTCCCGGAACCCCTGCAGAAACACCGCCAGATGATCGAGGGGCGGTCGATGTTGGTGAAGAAGTGTGAGCGCATAGATATTGAGTGCATCGTGAGAGGCTACATCACCGGGTCGCTCTTCAAGGAGTACACGGCTGAACTCGACGATTCATTCGGTGGCGAAGTCGTCGTTAATGGGATCAAGTTCCCGGATAATCTTCGGGAATCGGAGCAGCTGCCTCAGGCGATTTTCACGCCGTCAACAAAAGCAGATTCAGGTCACGACGAAAACATATCATTCGATGAGATGAGCAAAACGACCGGTGGACAACTTGCCGAAGAGCTTCGAAACGCTTCGATATCTCTTTACACGAAGGCCGCCGATTATGCGAGGACTCACGGGATAATTATCGCGGACACCAAGTTTGAATTTGGGATTCATGATGGCGCACTGACGCTTATTGATGAAGTCCTGTCGCCGGATTCATCACGATTCTGGCCGGCTGATGAGTATGAGGTGGGGAAATCGCAGAAGAGCTTCGATAAGCAGTTCGTTCGTGACTGGCTCAAATCTTCAGGATGGAACAAGCAGCCGCCGGTTCCCGCGTTGCCGGATGACATTGTCGAGAAGACTGCGGCGAAGTATCAGCGCGCGCTCGAAATCCTCACGAAGGGATGATCGAGTCGGGCTGAGGAGAGGATTGGCATGGACGCAGATACAAGAAATAAGTGGGTGAAAGTCCGCAGGGCCCTGGTAAGCGTTTCCGACAAGTCTGGAATCGTGGAGTTTGCCAAGAGCTTGTCTGATCTTGGAATCGAAATCATCTCCACCGGCGGAACGAAGAAGGCTCTCAAGGACGCTGGTGTACAGGTGGTACCGATTTCTTCTTTCACCGGTGCGCCGGAGATCCTGGATGGGAGAGTCAAGACACTCCATCCGGCTGTGCATGGTGGGATTCTCTATCGTCGAAACAGCGAGGATCACGTCAAGCAGATTAAAGAGCATGATATTCGGTCCATTGATATGGTGGTGGTGAATCTCTATCCATTCGAGAGCACGGTCGCCAGAGAAGGCGCGACGGACGAAGAAATTATCGAGAACATCGACATTGGCGGGCCGTCGATGGTGCGTTCGGCCGCCAAGAACCACGAAGACGTGGTTGTCGTCACAGACCCGGGTCAGTATTCCACTTTGATCGAAGAGATGAAGGAGTCCAGCGGGGCAGTTTCATATGCAACAAGGCTGCAGTTCGCCAAAGTTGCATTCGAGTTGACATCGAAGTATGACTCCGCAATCTCATCGTACTTCAGGACCAAGACCCGCATTTCAGGTGAGGCAGTGGCATTGCCGGACAGCGTCCGGTTGGAGTTCAGCAAGGACAGAGGCCTGAGATATGGTGAAAATCCCCATCAGAAAGCCGCGATCTACTCGCTGAAGGGGCGGACAGGTCCGAGTCTCGTCGATGCACAGGTGCTTGCAGGCAAGGAGCTGTCGTACAACAACTATAATGACCTTGAATCAGTCCTCGGAATGCTGGTTGATTTCGAGGAACCGTTTGCCTGCGTCGTAAAACACACGAACCCCTGTGGTGCTGCAACTGCTGAAACGCCGGAGGAGGCATATCGCCTCGCCTACGAATCAGATCCAATGTCGGCTTATGGATCGATTATAGGCATTAACCGCCACGTCGGGATGGAGACTGCGGAACTGCTCCACAAGACCCCATTCGTCGAGTGCATTCTCGCGCCGGGATACTCCGATGAAGCGTTCGCTCTGTTGAAGAAAAAGAAAGCCAGAAGACTGCTGGCTTTGCCTTCGATACTTGACGGCGACCCTGCGGAAAGGCTCCAGCACACCTCGCTTCGAGGTGGACTTCTTGTACAACAGCCTGACAAGTACAAAGTTACGCGGGACGATCTGAAGGTGGTGACAAATGTCCAGCCTATAGAAGAGCAGATCAAGTCTATGCTCTTCGGATTCGCGATAGTCAAGCACATCAAGTCCAATGCCATCGTACTGGTGAAGGGTAACTACACTATTGGCGTTGGGTGCGGTCAGACATCACGGGTGGATGCATCCTTCCTTGCCGCCTATAAAGCTGGCGATCGAGCCAGGGGGGCGATACTTGCCTCGGATGCTTTCTTCCCGATGCGAGACGGAATTGATGAGGCGGCCAAGGCTGGCGTGACAGCGATTATCCAGCCGGGTGGCTCCAAAAGGGACGATGAGGCAATTGAAGCTGCGAACGACCACGGTATGGCGATGGTGTTCACCGGGATACGGCATTTCAAGCATTAAGCAAAGTTTTTGCCTTGCGCCATATCTACCTATGTAGTAACTTCCATCTATACAATAGGAGGAAGTTTGGGCGACAGGATTCTTGAAATCGTCTTCTATCTCGTACAGTATGTTCAGACGCACGATGGCTCCCTTGCACACTTGGATGATATCTCGAAGTCGCTAAGGAATCTGGGCTTCACCGAAAGTGAGATTTCATCCGCCTACGGCTGGTTTCTCGAGGAAGTTCAGTCCCGTACGGAGAAGTTCGTTTTCAACAGGGACGTAGGAAACGACCGCCCACGTGTTTTCTCAGAAGTCGAAAAACAGCAGATTGCTGCGGATGCGCAGGGTTATCTCATACAGGTTTACCAGATGGGACTTCTCAGTGACGAGGAGTTCGAGCTCGCAGTTGAACGCGCCATGTTGATGGCCCCCGACAAGGTCGACCTGTCAAGTGTTAAGATGATCGCATCCACACTTCTGTTCGGTAATACAACATCTAGTCTGGATCTCAACTGGTTTAACGTCTCGGGCGACGAGACCATACATTAAACTTCCGTGAGACTCTCTGGCAAGAAGATACTCCTTGGCATAACGGGCTGTATTGCGGCCTATAAGGCCGGTTACGTTTTGCGCGGCCTGATGCGTGAAGGTGCCGAAGTCCGAGTGATGATGACTCGTGCGGCATGCGAATTCGTTACCCCTCTCACATTCGAGTCACTGTCAGGTCAGCCCGTGGCCGTCGATCTCTTCCCGAAGGATCGATTCACTTCAGTGCACCATATCTTCGCTGCGGAGTGGGCGGACCTGATACTGGTCGCACCGGCTACGGCAAGTATCATCGGAAAGATCGCGTCCGGTGTGTGTGATGATTTTCTCTCGACGACTATCTGCGCCGCTCAAAGTCCGGTGATGTTCTCGCCGGCGATGAATTCTTTCATGTGGGCGAATCCAATCACCCAGCAAAATGTTGAGAAGCTCAAATCACTCGGGTATTCGTTCATCCAGCCCACTGAGGGCGATCTCGCAAGCTGGGCCGTAGGACCGGGGAGATTTCCCGAGCAGGATGTCGTGATTGAAGAAGTGGTTGACTTCTTTTGCCGTGCGTCCGATCTGGAAGGCAAACAGATTCTTGTGACTGCCGGCCCCACGCTTGAATTCCTTGACCCCGTAAGGTACATTGGAAATCCGTCCACTGGTGCGATGGGGTTTGCCATTGCGGATGCCGCCCGACGGCGGGGAGCCGATGTTATGCTGGTGTCAGGTCCCACAAGTCTGATACCGCCGAAGGTCGCCGACTTCTGTACGGTGGTGTCGACAGAGCAGATGGCCGAAGAGGTCATGGCACGATACGAGAATTCGGATGTAGTCATCATGGCCGCCGCTCCTGCGGATTACACCGCGAGCGGTTCCTACAGCAACCAGAAGATCAAGAAATCCGGTAAGCCGTTGACTCTCAAGCTCACTCCTACGACCGATATCCTTGCCGAATTGGGACGAGTTAAGGGTAAACGTATACTGGTCGGGTTCGCGCTTGAGACAGAGAAGGAAGTGTCGAACGCGCGAAAAAAACTGCGAGAGAAGAACCTCGACATGATCGTTGTCAACAACCCGACTACGCCCGGAGCAGGTTTTGGACCTGATACCAATCAGGTTGCTATCCTGAAGGGAAAGTCAAAAGCCGAAGAACTCCCGAAAACATCCAAGACCGTCCTCGCGGACATGTTGATGGACCGCATCGTGAAACTGATTAAGAAATGACCAATCGAAAAGACTTGGAAGATATAGTCAGCCTCTCCCGTAAAGCCCTGTTACAGGCTTCAGAAGATACGATCAGTGTGCCAGAGGTCGAACGGGATGTGCTGGAGGCAATAGGCTCCCATCAGGGAACGGGAGTTCCGGCAGCGGATAAGCAGCAGCTACTCAATCAGTACGAACAGGAGATCCACACCTGCACCAAGTGCCGACTGCACGAGGGCCGCAATAAATTCGTATTCGGTGGAGGAAATCCGGATGCGGACGTCATGTTCATCGGGGAGGGACCCGGCCGGGATGAAGATCTCAAAGGTATACCGTTTGTCGGACGAGCCGGTCAACTTCTCGACAAGATTCTGAAAGCTATCGACTTCGAAAGGTCGCAGGTTTATATCGGTAACATGGTAAAGTGTCGTCCTCCCGGGAACCGTGACCCCCAGCAGGATGAAATGGAGACCTGCCGGCCATACCTGATGCGGCAGATAGAGATTATCGAACCCAGACTAATCTGTTGCCTTGGTCGCGTTTCGGCTCAGGCACTGCTTCGAACTACCACTCCATTGGGGAAATTGAGAGGCAAGTTCCACGATTTCAAGGGAATCAAGCTCATGGTGACATACCATCCTGCCGCGCTTCTCAGATTTCAGCAGTACAAGAGAGACACCTGGGAAGATGTCCAGATGCTGCGCGCTGAATATGACCGAATCGCTGGCCGTTAGTCGGTGTTCCTTCTTGAAGATCCGGCGCTTTTGATGTATAATATATGACACCTTTCACATCGATCATGTCCGTTCATGTCTGAAAAGTGACCGGCCGAAAGGGATATCAAACTACTCAGCAGGGAAGCGTATCGATGGCCGATTCGAACAACTTGACAAAACAGCCTCCGCATTCGCTTGAAGCGGAACGAGCGGTTCTGAGCGCAATCCTCAACTACAAAGACGCGATCCATGAAGCCGCCGAAATACTCGAGCCCGAGTGTTTTTTCGACGGTCGAAACGGCGTTATTTTCGAGTCCGCACTCGCATTGTATAACGAGGGAATTCCCATTGATTTCGTTACCATATCGGACAACCTGAAACAACGGGGCAAGCTCTCCGGAATCGGTGGAATCGAAGTCCTTACAGATCTTCTTGCGGTCGTATCTTCATCTGCGAACGTGGTTCACCACGCACAGATCATATACGACAAGTACCTTTTGCGCCGATTAAAGACCGCGTCTGACGATATTGGACAGAAGGCTCTCGCGGCGGATCAGGGTGCGGAAGAAATCATAAACGACGCCGAGAACACCATCTTTAACATAAGCCAGCGCAGGCTTGGTGAAGGTTTTGTCTCGATGAGCAGTATACTCCCGGGAACGTTCGACGAGATCGAGAGCTATCGCCAGCGCAAGGGCTCTGTAATAGGTACCGCTACCGGATATTACCAGCTCGACGAAATGACCACAGGATTACAGGACAGTGACTTTATAGTAATTGCGGGCAGACCGTCTATGGGGAAGACAGCATTCGCATTGAATATCTGTGCCCATGTCGCTATGGAGCTCAAGAAACCGGTTGGGATTTTCTCGCTGGAAATGTCGGCCAACCAGATTGCCCAGCGAATGCTCTGCGCGCGCGCGCACATAAGTCCACACAGGCTTCGAGCGGGCACACTCCCGAACGAAGATTACCAGAAGCTCGCGACGGCGGTCGGATATCTCAACGAAGCTCCGGTATACATCGACGACTCAGCCAACATAAGTATTATGGAACTGAGGTCACGGGCACGACGACTCAAGGCACGTGAGGACCTCGGAATGATAGTGGTTGATTACATGCAGATGATGCATGCCGGTGGTTCGGTCGAAAGTCGTCAACAGGAGATCTCCCAGATTTCGCGAGCGTTAAAGGCACTGGCCAAGGACCTGAGAATTCCGATCGTTGCCTGCTCTCAGTTGTCGCGCGGACCCGAGATGCGCGGCGGTGACAAACGCCCCCTGCTCGCGGACCTTCGTGAGTCGGGTGCTATCGAGCAGGACGCCGATGTCGTCATGTTCGTGTATAGGGAAGAATACTACCTCGAAAAGACTTCGGAAGGCTGCCCCCCTGATAAGCAGGGGGTTGCCGAGATTATCATAGCAAAACAGAGAAACGGCCCCACCGGCACTGTACGGCTGACATTCCTCAAGGATTACATTCAATTCGTCAATCCAGAATTCGCGCGGGAAGAAACAGCCGCCAGCTATGCCGATGATGATACTGAGGATGTTCCGTTTTAATGTTTATCAAGTATCTGGGCAGAATCACATCATCCCTGTTCTCTGACCTTGGCGGGATCTTCATGATGATGGTCGGTGTCATCAGGTCACTTCCGGGACAGTTTCGTCATTCTCGATTGATATCGGACCAGATGCTCCTGATGGGTGTGAACTCACTCCCACTGATAATTCTGACATCGCTATTCGTCGGTGCGGTTGCGGCCTGGCAGGCTGCCTATCAGATGCAGGGCTACGTTCCGTTGCGATATCTCGGTACTATGGTTTCGAAGGCCGTCTTCATCGAGCTGGCTCCGGTGCTTACAGCGCTCGTTGTTGCGGGACGGGTCGGCGCGGCCATAGCTGCGGAACTCGGGACAATGCGAGTCACCGAACAGATCGACGCTATGGAGACTATGGCCATAGATCCCGTCGGATATCTCGTCACACCGAGGATCATATCGGGCCTGATTATGCTGCCGGTTCTAGTTATGTTCGCCGATGTCATCGCAATCCTGGGATCAATGGTGGTGGCTGTGTTCCTGGTCAATATAGAACCGGAGACATTCCTGAACGGTATGAAATCGTTTTTCAAGGTCGCTGACGTTTTCTCGGGTTTGATAAAGGCTCTCGTCTTCGGGGTGATCATTTCAAGCCTCGGGTGCTTCCACGGTTTCAACACCAGGGGCGGTGCTCAGGGTGTCGGGCTGTCAACAACCAGGGCGGTCGTGACGTCATCGGTGATGATACTGATAGGTGACTACATCATTGCCACAATGCTTTTCAGTGTGAAGTAACATGATTCAGATAAAGAACCTGCACAAAAGTTTCGATGAAAAAGAGATACTTCGCGGGATAAATCTCGATATTCAGCGTGGAGAATGTCTCGTAATCCTGGGGGCATCGGGTTGCGGGAAAAGCGTTCTCCTCAAGCACGTTATCGGATTGATGCAACCGGACAGCGGAGAAGTGATTTATGAAGGAACGCCGTTGTCTGAGCTGTCAAAGAAACAGTTGTTTGACGTACGTCGCAAGTTCGGTATGCTGTTTCAATCCGCGGCCCTATTCGATTCCATGACAGTGTATGAAAATGTCTCGCTCGGCCTGACTGAACATACACGGTTGAAAGAAAAAGAGAAGCGAGAGGTCGTCCGTGAGAAGCTTGGGCTCGTTGGCCTGTCCGATACTGAAGACATGTACCCTTCGGAGCTTTCGGGAGGTATGCGAAAAAGAGTTGGACTTGCAAGAGCTATTTCCATGGATCCCTCGGTGATTCTGTATGATGAACCGACCACGGGACTCGATCCGATTATCGCAGATACGATTAATGACCTGATTGACAATCTGCAGAATCGACTTAACATTACTTCAGTCGTAGTCACGCATGATATGCGTTCGGCATTCAAGGTCGGCGATCGAATGGCGTTGCTCAGCGATGGGAGCATTCAGTTCGTGGGATCACCGGAGGAGCTCGAAAGCACTAATGACCCCGTGGTGAGGGAATTTCTTTCACATCGATAGAATTGCTACGATATGGCAGCTTCCGAAAAGACAATCTACGTATGCCAGTCATGTGGCTCCACCTATCCCAAATGGACCGGCAGATGCTCACAATGCGGCAACTGGAACACCCTTGTTGAAGACAAGATCAAAGCGAGCAGAAGCGGCAGTGCAGAGCCAAAACATACTGATGTCGTGTACTCCCGGCTGAGTGAAGTCGAGACGACGGGGGAGTTTCGAATTGCCACGACGCTATCCGAACTCGACCGCGTTCTCGGTGGTGGTCTGGTGGTGGGTTCTTCAATGCTACTTGGCGGGGACCCGGGAATCGGTAAGTCAACTTTGCTGCTGCAGGCTTCCGGTGGGCTGGCGAATCATGATCACGACGTTCTCTACGTTTCCGGGGAGGAGTCGCCGGAACAACTCAAGAACAGGGCAGATCGCCTTGGAGTGACTACCGGTAGAATCAATGTTGCTGCGACTACGGACCTGCATGAGATCAAAGAGATCTTGAGCCGGGAGAATCATTCTTTTCTGGTGGTCGACTCGATTCAGACTCTGCGGTCTCGTGAGTTCGAGTCATCGCCGGGTACGGTGACCCAGATTCGGGAGTGCGTCTCTTCGTTGCAGGATGTCTGTTCGGCACGCGGTACCTGTCTGCTTCTTATCGGTCACATTACCAAAGAAGGTGCTATTGCAGGTCCGAAAGTCCTCGAGCACATGGTTGATGTCGTGATGTATTTCGAGGGAGAGAAGAACAACCTCTACAGGATACTAAGAGCAGAGAAGAACCGTTTCGGCTCGACTTCAGAGATCGGCATATTCTCTATCGGGTCGAGCGGACTGGAACCTGTCATAAATCCATCGGAACTCTTTCTCTCAGAGCGAAGCAGCGGGGTTTCGGGACAGGTTATCGTCTGCTCGATGGAAGGTGCGCGGCCGATCCTGTTCGAGCTTCAGGCTCTTGTGGCAGATTCAAGCTACGGTGTTCCCCAAAGGGTATCATCGGGTTTCGACCAGAAGCGTCTCAGCCTCTTACTGGCAATACTCGACAAGAAAGAAGGATTTCGGCTAAGCTCGAAAGATGTTTTCGTGAACCTTGCGGGCGGTCTGAGGGTTGTTGAACCAGCGGTTGACCTTGGCGTGATATGCGCCATCGTTTCAAGCTGCAAGGACACGCCTGTTCGTGATGACACTGTCGTTATCGGCGAAGTGGGGCTTGGGGGCGAGATACGATCCGTACCGAGGCTTGATATGCGGATTAAAGAAGCCGCAAACCTCGGCTTTACGAGAGTGGTCGTTCCCCGGCGGGGTCTGAGCAGCAGCAATCGCGTTGACGGAGTTGAAATACACGGTGTCTCAACGCTTGCGGAAGCATTCAACGCTGCGTTGGCTTAGCCACAGGAGAATTCAATGTCAAAAATCAACATCAAACCGCAGGGTTTCCTGCTTCCCCTTCCAGCAACAATGTTGTCGTGCCAGAAACCGGGCGAAAGACCAAACATCATAACAATGTCGTGGGTTGGTGTGGTGGCAAGTGAGCCTCCGATGATCGCTGTCGGTATTCGCCCGAATCGTTTCTCTCACCACATTGTAAACGACAGCAAAGAATTCGTGATAAATGTCCCGCATGTCGATCAGGTGCGTGAGACGGACTACTGCGGGCACGTCTCGGGACGCAAGCATGACAAATTCGGTGACTTGAACCTCACTCCTGTCAAAGGGGACAAAGTTGATGCCCCTGTCATCGCGGAGTGTCCCGTTTGCATCGAGTGCAAAGTCAGACATGTTCTCAACCTTGGCTCTCATGACCTTTTCCTCGGAGAAGTCGTCAACATCCAGATAGAATCAGATTGCGTTGACGAAAAGGGACGGGTTATAATGGATCGTGTTAAGCCCTTCATATATACTCCCGGTACGAGAGAGTACAGGGCGGGTTTCGAGACAATTTTGGGTGTTGGAGGATTTGCACTCAAGAAGTAGATTGTTGCATGCGGGTTTCATCCGAGATATAGCCGGATCTGATGAGGGGGTGCTGTGAATTTCTTCTCCAGTACGTTAACGACTCTTGCATTCAGATTCACGACCATCCTTTTCGGTACAGTGACCGGGGTCATCACTGCTCGTGCTC
>Ga0272443_10001446_pt1 | contig 34714 bp, 25 predicted proteins | sample SSMAcet12_FD_193581 | JGI IMG/M metagenome (GOLD analysis project Ga0272443, IMG submission 193581) | Marine sediment archaeal communities from Little Sippewissett salt marsh, Falmouth, MA, United States - SSM-Acet-12 | ecosystem: Environmental > Aquatic > Marine > Wetlands > Sediment ... | reverse complement strand
TGACGACAACGCTGACGATCACGCCGGCTCCCACCTTCGGCGCCTTGTTCAGCAGGATGATGAGCAAGACGAAGAGAAACGGAACGGTAATGCCAAGCAACGGTATCGCCTCATGGGCCGGCGACGGCACGAGGCCATCGTGCACGCCAATCGGCAACGCGATCAGGAGCCCAAAGACAACGGTCACGATGAGTCCACCGACAACCCACACGCCCAGCTTTGGTGTCTTGGTGAGCAACAGGATCAGCAAGACGAATATGAACGGAATCGAGATACCGAACACTGGAATCATAAGACCACCCCCTGATTGGGCATCGGTGCGAAGACCGGTGTCTGGCGGCGTGGCGGCCAGGCCAGCATGAGCACGGAAACCAAAGCAATCACGCCGGCGAAGATGGCCTCTTCCTGGCCCAGAGCGCCGAACAGCCGCTCCAAGGCCGGACCCACCTGGTTCAGTTTGATCAGATCGACAATGCTCTGGATTTCGTCGGAAGAAACCACCTCGCCGCGGAACAGTTGTATCGCCCAGAAGAAACCGCCCAGGCCGAGCAGGGCTCGAATCACATGGGCCGCACCGGATTTGCGCCGGCCAATCATGACGAGCACCGCCGCGACGGACAGCAAAGCAACCACGAGAATGGCGCCGCCCTTTTCCATGAGCCCGGGCCACTCCGCGTAGCCAAAAGCCTGCTCCAGATCCTGGGCGATCTGCGGATCGGGCCAGCCGGCCGCGACCACCGAAGGCAGGTGCAGTCCGATCGCCAATCCGACGAGGATCGCCGCCAGAATGAAGATATGGCCCATGGCGCAAATCAGCCCGCTGAAGGGATGCCAGGGCTCATAGATGATGGTCCCCGTGCTGGCATACGATGGGGTCGAGGGCGATTCGGCCGGAGCGGCCGGGGCCTCCTCTTCGTGAGTTGGTTCAGCCGCCGGCTGGGCCTGGGCCTCGGCCGGCGCGGCAGCGACGCCATGCCCCTGCGGGACTTGGGCCGCGATTGTCTCCGGACCGTGCCAGTTCAACAACGGCAGGCCATTCTTGTCCTCGAATTGTCCGCTGATGATCATGATGATATCAATGATCTGTCCGATCAAGAAAAGGCCACCGGTAAACAGCCAGAGGATGCCCGTCCCAATCTTGCCCACGTAGAAGCGATGCAAACCAAACAACTGGAGGCCAGGGATCAACGGAACGAAAGCCAGGATCAGGGCCCACGTTCGTTTGGCCGGCGAGCCGGCGCCGAGCGGCGCAGCGGGTCGAGGCGAAACCGAAGGCAGTTCACCTCTGGTCACGTCGGCCACACCGAACAAACGCGGCGGCGTGAACAGCAGGACCAGGAACGGAAGGTTGGGGAAAATGATGAAGAACAGCGCGATCGCCTTCTCATCCCCACCCATATGCATGTTCCCCAACAGGATGGAGGCTGTGACTGTAGTCTGGACACAAAGCGTCATCAATCCCGGCCGAACGAGATACCGGTACCAGCCCGTGAAGGTTCCGCGGAACATCATGATGAAACACAGCACCGACAGGATGAACGCGTCGACGCCGAAGGCAATCGCCAGGGCAAACTTGTCGCCCTGCAGGCTCGTGCCCCCCATGATGCACAGGAACAATCCCAATCCGATACTCGCCAGCCAACCGATCAGCCACAAGGAGCGGGCGTAGCCCGGAACGGATCGAGTCGTGACGCTGTGTCTGCCCGATTTCCTGCTCTGCGTCGATGGCATCTGAAGCTCCTGCATCGGCTTGCCGCAGGGACTGAGCGTCTGAACCACCAAAGCAATCCCTGCCAGCGTGCAGCCGGCGATCGCCGGTGGCATCCCGAACATGCTGCCCCCGACGAAGCCCAGGAAACCGGCCCAGATTGCGGGCCCCAATTCCACGCGTTTCTCGCGTTGGGCGTCGCTCAGACCCCACCAATCCACCAGCAGCATGGGCAAAGCCAGGGCCAGGACGCCGCTGCCGGCGATGCCGAAACCCCGCATGAAGGGGAGCCACTGGAATGGCCCTATCCCCCGGAAGGGGCCCCCGTGGTGCGCGGGTATCCCGCCGAAAATCCCGGCCGCCAGCGTCGCCACCGCGACGGCTGCGAAGGCCGCCCCGAAGCAAGTGGCGCCCTTGCCCAGCCAGCGGGAATCCTCGTCGAGGTTGGACCACCACTGCCGGCGCGAATAGAGGATGATCTTGGAGGCCAGGCCCACCATGATGAAGACCGCCGCCGCGGCGCCGAACTCTCCATTGGTGAAAATGCCCGCGCCCACCGCCACCGCGACCATCGTGACCAGGGCCAACGTCCGTCGTTGGGCCGGCGCGATCGGGTCGGCGATCGTGACGCGCTTCTGCCCGGCCTGCTTGGCCTGCTCGGCGCGTTGCTTGGCGGTCTTGAGCTTCTCGGCCATTTGCCCGCCCAGCACTTCGACCCTCTTGGCGATGTACTCAGCCTTCTTGCCGATTTCCTTGCTGAAGTCCGTCGCAGGCTCGGCCGCGGCACGCGGTTTCTTGGCTCCCTGTTGCTTGGCGGCGTCCACCTTATGCGCCACGTGCTTGGCGATGACGGATAGTTCCTCCGGCGCGAACTGCGAGACACTGTTGCGAATGTGCTCTGTGCCGAAGATGTCTTCGACCATCTCCTGCACCGTCTGGTAACGTTCGGCCGGGTCTTTGGCCAAAGCCCTGCGAATGACGCGCCGGAACGGCTCTTCGATGTGTTCCAGTTCCGGCAGCGCCGTCATGTGCTTCATCAGGATCTCGGCCGGACTGGCGCCGATGAACGGCAGTTGCCCGGTGAGCATCTCATAAAGCAGCACACCCAGGGCGTAGATATCGACGCTGCGGTCGTACTTGCCGGCGCCGATCTCCGGAGCCATGTAGTGAACGGTCCCCACGGTAATGGTATGGCTGACATGGTGGCTCGTGCTCATGGCCTTGGTCAGACCGTAGTCACCAATCTTGACGTAGCCGTTCTCGTAGAAGATGTTGCTGGGCTTCAGATCGCGGTGCACGATGCCACATTCGTGCAGGTAGGAAAGGCCCTTGGCAATTTCCTGGAGAAAGAAAGCGGCCTTCTGCGTGCCCAGTCCGCCCGGGGACTCTTTCATCAGATCGCTCAGCGCGACGCCTGAGACGTACTCCATGATGACAAAGGGCTTGTTGTCTTCGTTGTATTTGACGTCGAAGACCGTCACCAGGTGCGGACTCTTGAGATTCATGCATTGGGTAATGCCACGCAGCTCGATCTGCTCGTAGCTTTGCACGACCTTGAGCGCCACCTGGCGGCCGCTGTCACTGAGGGCATAGTAGACCTCGCCGAAGCCGCCCCGTCCGGCCGCACGCTGGATCGTGTACCCTTCGAGCGGCCGATCTCCATATTTGTATTGGTACGCTTCCATAAGTCTTCTGCCGGATTAGAGGTTGGTTGTGGTTTCCTTCTACGTGTGGAACTTCGCCAGGACCATGGACAGCTTGCCGACACGAATCGGCTTGTCCAGGGTCAGACCCTTATCGGGCTGCATCGGTCGATCGTCGATCGTGACGGGCTGAGCTGCCCGACACAGCAGCCGGTCGTTTTGACAGAAGAAGGTTACGGTCTCTTCCAGGTGTTCGGTCTGAATATGATTGTTGGTGTAGGGTCCCGCCAGGATATCTCGGCCCATGAGAATGACGTGCCGAATGTCGGGCCGACCCAGACGGGCGCCGGAGAGCATCAGGATAGCCGTCGGGCTGGCCGGGTTGGGAAGTCGGAAGCGCAACCGACAGCGCGGCGACAAGGCAATCGCATCGCCATCGGCCAGCAGCTTTTCCGTCACCGCAGCGCCGTTGACCTGGACCGCCTGCTCGCAGCGGAGGAAGTAGTCGCCGTCCATGCGTTCGATGCTGACCACCGGCAGATTGGGCTCGGCCATCAGTCCCAGCATGGGCCGCCGGGACGAACTGATCGGACCGACGGTGACGCGGCTGTCGCGAAAGACGAGATAGCTGCCGATGCCGTCCATCTGCATGACGAACTCGGACGGTAATCCCGAGGACGGAGAACGGAGGGCGGAGGGCGGAAGATGTCTGTCGTCCGTCTTCCATCGTCCGTCGTCGGCTCTCTGCCGTTTGTCGTCCGTCATCAGTTCTCCATCGTCCAGGCCGGCCGCATCCGCAATGCTCAGCCCCAGCGGTCCGCCATCCAACTCGTCCATCGCCTCGGCGGCCTGCCTCACCTCGGCCACCGCCTTGTCCAGCCATTTGGCCGACGGGACCATTGTCTTGACCTGGCGCAGCAGGGGCAACGCCAGTCCAGGCTGGCCGGCGGCGACGCACTCGGCCGCCTGATGGCATTGCCGCACGGCCCGACGCAATTCGGCCACTTCTTCACCGTTGACGCCCAGCGGCGCCAGCCGTTGCAGCAGCGACTGGGCCCGATCGAGACGTCCCTGCTCGAAACTGACCCGGGCCTGCTCGCCCGCCTGCCTGCTGACCTGACGCAAGAGCTGGCCGACCTGGCCGTTATGGTTCTTCGTGACCCGGGCCGACCGCAGCAGATCCACCGCCATCTCGATATCGCCATGCTTGAGCGCCTGCTCGGCTTTGGCCACCGCGTCCTCACTCTGGAGGCGTGCGGCGGCCAGTTCCTGTCGCAACAATTGGGCCTGGCCATCATCGGCCGGTGCGTCGTCCAGAATCCGCTCACCCACCGAGAGCCAGCCATCGGCCGCATTCTTTCTCGCCTGGGCCACACGAAACGCTTCTTGCTGGCGTCCCTGCTGGTGCTGAGCCATCGCCTGACAGACCGCCTCACGCAACCCGGCGACCTCCGAGGCGTTGCCGGCCAACTTCTCGGCCTTGTTGCAGTCGGCCAGGGCCGGCTGGAAGCGACCGGCCTCCAGATTCTGCCGGGCCCTTCGCACGAACGCCCGTGTGAGGCGGCTGACCAGCCGCTGACCATGACGGTGACGCCGGACGTCGTCGGCCTGGGCGATCTCAAAGGCCTCGTCCAGCCGGTCGTCGGCCAACGCACACTGGGCTTGTTTGATTCGCAGGATCAACACGGCAAGGCTCCTTTTCGCTACGGCTGCCGGTGAAGTTGGCCTGGTTCAATTCTACCACGCGATCTGCTTTTCCGCAACGCGAGCACCGGGCCGGGCCCGCCGAACGCTCAAGGCGTTCGGGATAGGTCCTATAGGTTATATAGGACCTATCTACTCGATAGACGCCCGAGTCAGTCGACTTTCGCCAAAGGAGCGGTCTCTTCGTCCATCGGCGCTTCGTGTTGCTGGAAGTACTCGTCGACCTGAGCCACCAACTCCGCTTCCTGAACCGCATCGACCGGAATCGCCTCGACAAAGCGGGTTTCGTGGGCCAGCACACGCTCGGCCACATCCAGCCGCTTCTTGATCTGGGCGATCAGCTTCTCGGTCTGAGCGAGCTTGCCGTTATCGACCTGGATTGGCGAGCCGACGGACGCGGCCTTGACCAGACGATGCTGGCTGGCCAACGTCTCGATCTTATTCTCCAGAATGCGCTTCTCGTTGCGGGTCTTCTCCAGTACCTGCATCGCCGCGTGCAAAGACTTCTCGCGGGAATCCAACAGCCGCTCTTTGCTGGCCAGCACCAGTTCGGCTTCCTTGAGCCTCTCGAAACGCGCGGCCAGATCCGCCTTGATATCGCCCCGCGTGTACTGTCGACCGGCGAAGGTATATTGGGCCTGATGCACTTCCAACGAGCCGCGCAGCGTCTTGATCTTGCCCCGCTCGTCGTCCAGGTTCTCCTGGTTCTTGGCGATCTCACCCTTCAACGCGGCCACTTCCACCTCTTCCTGGGCGATCAGCCGGATGTTGGCGTGCATCTCCGGGATGATCTCTTCCAGCAGGTCACGGGCCCGCCGCAGCTCGAACTCGATCGGAACCGAGTCCTTCACCACCGTCCGAACGCTCTTGGCCGAACTGCGGACATAGCTGACGACGTCTTTGCCGAAGATCAAGCTGCCAGCCAAAGCCAATCCCACGGTGCCCAGCACTCCCATTTTCAGCCATTTCGTAATCATGATGCGACTCCTCAAAAATCCTGCTAACCCCGTTAATTCTTCGTTTAGGGCCACTTTTTGGCCACATAAGGGTGGTCGCAGGCTGAAGTGGTTTATTGCCGGGAAAATTCGTCCTGTCCGGGCCGGCTCGACGCGGATTCGTGTTTTTTTCGGCGACCGAGGCGATAAAACCACGTCCGGTGCGTCGGTACCCCATAGAGGGCCGCCGGGCCACTCGCTGCAACGCGGTCGCGTCAGGTAACGTCGCGGTCGCCACCTGTGTTACCGAGCAGTTCCGGCGGGCCTTAACCAAGTAGAAGCCTGACGAATCCAGGGTTCAGGGAGGATTCAGAAAATGAAACGGATCACAGTTGACAACAAGACGCACATCAAACAGCTCCTCTACTCCGATTGCGTGCTGGGCATCCCGGACGACGCCTGCCAATCCTTCGGCGGCTTTCAACTCTGGTGGTATGACAAACAGCACGACACGTGCCACTGTTGCCAGTCCCGCTGGGCCGACCTGCGCAAACGGGTCGAGCAATGCAGCCTAGACAAAGCCGCCCGGGTTCTCTGGCACAAGCGCCAGGCCCTCTTTCTACGCGGCCGCCACCTCTCCGAAGACCACAAGCTCACCACGCTGACGCGTCTTTGCAATTGAGCGCTGCGCCGAGGCGATCCGCCTCTTGCGGTGCGAGCCGGTCGGGTGTACCATGTCAGGCTGACAATCGCAGGCGAATCGATGAGGCCCAAGAGCATCAGGAGAACGACATGAAGGTGGTGGCTTTCAACGGCAGTGCCCGCAAAGACGGGAACACGGCGATCCTTGTCCAACAGGTCTTCTCCGAACTGGAGAAGGACGGGATCGAGACCGAACTGGTTCAACTGGCCGGCCAGACCATTCGCGGCTGCACCGCCTGTGCCCAGTGCTTCAAGAAAAAGAACCAGCGCTGCGTCATAGACGACGACGTCGCCAACCAATGTATTGAGAAGATGCTGGCCGCCGACGGCATCATCCTGGCCAGCCCCACGTACTTCGCCGATGTGACGGCCGAGATCAAGGCCCTGATCGACCGGGCGGGCTTCGTCGCCATGGCCAACGACCATATGTTCCGACGCAAGGTCGGCGCCGCGGTCGTGGCGGTACGCCGGGCCGGGTCGATCCACGTCTTCGACTCGCTCAACCACTTCTTCCTGATCAGCCAGATGATTGTTCCGGGTTCGGCCTATTGGAACATGGGGTTCGGTCTGGCCAAAGGCGACGTCGAGCAGGACGAAGAGGGTCTCAGGACCATGCAGGTCCTCGGGCAGAACATGGCCTGGCTCCTGAAGAAGACCTGCACCTGATCCCGGCCCCATCAGCCCAGTCAATCCAGCACCGCTCCGCAGCGGATGCGCTTCTCTGACCACACCATACCCAGATTGCGCATTTTGGGGACGTTATCTGCACGTAATGGGATTGGTCCTATCCGATAGTAATGCTAGGATCATTTGTAGTGGGTGTTTCGTGCCCATTTTAGGAGCGTTTTGCGGAGGCGTGTGAGCGCACGCGGCCGGACGGAGGCAGAATTCACGTATCGGGGTGCCTGAAAGACAGCCACAGGCTTTGAACCAACAAGGTACCACCCCAGCACACCGTCCGACTCGAACCACTTCGCCCCGCGAGACGGTGCGCGGCATCCCTGAAAACCTGTGCAGCCGATCCAGGCTGGCTGAGAGGAGACAAGCTGAAAGAGTCGCGATAATCGCACATTGACCTGATATCGATTTCCCTTTTCTTGGAGGCGCAGCAATGAAGACGCAATTCCCGGCAACGTCTGTTGCAATGATCCTTCTTTCGGTGCTGTTATGCGGTACCGCGTGGGCTGACCAACTCGACGGCGTGTCCGACGTTACCGTGACCGACGGGGAACTCATCAGCTTCCGGTACGGCGGAACCGAATACGTGCCTGCCAACGAAGACGTCATCCTGGGCACGACGACGCGGTGGTATATCACCGGTGCAGGGGCTCCGACTCTCTGGGCCGAGGGGGATCCGGCGCCCGCCGATACGGTCAGCGGAACCTCCAACGCCAAAGACGGTGACGTCGGTTCGAAGGGCGACAACTTCCTGTTCGCTGACAACGGCACCACCGATATCTCCTCCATCGACGGGATCGACTTCCAGGAAACGATCTTTCCGCTGCCGACCACGATGATCTTCGTATTCGAGCGGAACGGCAACGACAGCGGCACCGTGCAGGGCATCTTCGAGGATGGTTCGCTGGCCACGGCCCTGCCGCTCGCGGCCAACGGCGCGCCTTACGCCAGCACAGGTGTGGACGTCAATGGCCAGACTGCGTACGGCTATGTCTTCCTCAGCGACAAGGCCGTGGTGGGACTGCGTATCACGGCCTCGGGACACGACACCCTGACCATCTGCGCCGTTCCCAGACCGTTCGATCCGAGCCAGAGCCATGATCCGCAGCCGGCTACGGAAGCCACGGACGTGCCTCGAGACGCGGTTCTGTCCTGGGCACCAGGCCAGTTCGCGGCCACGCACGATGTGTACCTGGGCGCCTCGCTCGACGACGTCAACAGCGCGACGCGAGCCAACCCGCTCGGTGTGCTCGTCAGCCAGGGACAGACAGCCGGTACCTACGACGCCGGCCGCCTCGAATTCGGCCAGACCTACTACTGGCGGGTCGATGAAGTCAACGCGGCACCGGACAACACCATCATCGCGGGACCCATCTGGAGCTTCACGGTCGAACCGCTGGCCTATCCGATCAACAACGTCACTGCCACGGCCTCTCATGCCGACGCCGACGCCGGCCCGGAGAACACCGTTAATGGCTCGGGGCTCGACGACCAGGATCAGCACTCAGTCAATGCCCAGGACATGTGGCTCGCGTCGCCAGGCGAGGGCGAACCCGTATGGCTCCAGTATGAATTCGACAGCGTCTACAAGCTGCACGAAATGCTGGTGTGGAACTACAATGTGCAGTTCGAGATTGTGCTCGGTTTCGGGCTCAAAGATGTGACCATCGAGTATTCGACCGACGGCGCCAACTGGAGCACGCTGGGCCAGGTCCAACTCGCTCAGGCGACCGCCGCGGCGACGTACACCGCCAATACGACGGTCGACCTGTCCGGTGTGGCGGCCAAATTCGTCCGGCTGAACGTCGATAGCGGCTATGGGCTCATGGGCCAGTTCGGTCTCAGTGAAGTGCGTTTCCTGGCCATCCCGGTCCTGGCGAGCAAGCCCCAGCCGGCGGCCGGCGCCGAGGGTTTGGATCCTGCCACCGTGCTGAGCTGGCGGGCCGGACGCGAAGCTGATGCGCATGACGTTTACCTCAGCGACAACCAACAGGCTGTGCTTGGCGGTACTGCCTTGGTCGATAGCATCGTTCAGAGCAGTTACGACACAAGCGGTCTCGATCTGGCCTTGGGCACCACGTACTACTGGAGAATCGATGAAGTCAACGAGGCCGAAGCCGTGGGCTCCTGGGTCGGGCCCGTCTGGAGTTTCTCCACGAATCCGTACCAGACCGTCGAAGACTTCGAAAGCTACAACGACGACGACAATACCATCTACGACACGTGGATCGATGGCTGGGTAAACGAAACCGGTTCGACCGTCGGGTACCTCGAAGCGCCGTTCGCCGAGCGGAGCATTGTCTACGGCGGCCGTCAAGCGATGCCCCTGTTCTACGACAACACGACCGTAGCAAACTCCGAAGCCGAACGCGCGTTTGACACGGCGCAGGACTGGACGCGCTCCGGCATCGCCACGCTGCTCATCAACGTCCAGGGCAGCGAAGCGAACACGGGCGGGCAACTCTACGCGAAGATCAACGGCGTCAAGGTCGCCTATGACGGCGACGCGAGCGCTGTGACCACGGCCGCCTGGACCGCCTGGACGATTGACCTGGCCACGCTGGGCACGAACTTGGCAAACGTCACGAGTCTGGTCATCGGTATTGAAGGCGGCGGCTCGGGAGTCCTCTACGTGGACGAGATTCGTTTGCTTCCGGCTGTCCCTCCCGCGTCCGCAGTCGTTACGGCCCTGCCGGCCGCCAGTGTCGAAGTCACGGGCGACAACGGCATGGTCCTGTCCATCAACGGGATCGACGTGAGCGGCCTCGTGCTCGGCACCACCTCGACCGATTTCGAGAAGTACGCGGATCATCCCGCGGCCGATGCCGACGACTTCGATCTGAGCACCTACGCCAGCCTGGATGATTCCGGCGCGGTCACGATCGCCTTCGCCGTCCCGGTCACGACGATCTTCATCATCGAGCGTGGCGGCAACGACCAGGGGTTCCTCCAGCCCCTGGGCGTCGACGGCAATCCAATGGAGGGCGTCGCCCCGTTCGCCCAGAGTAGCTGGCTCAAACCCGGATTCAGCATCGGCGGCCAGAGCGCCGGCGCCATGGTCATCGAATCGGACACGCCGATCTCGGGCATCGTGATCCAACCCCCGGTCGACGGCGCCATCGGGATCGACCCTGCCGTTGTCGCGGCGATCGCCGCCAATTAACTCGCTCAGAACCGGAGAGGTCATCGTCCACCTGCTGGTGGTCAAACGGTCCTCTCACGAAAGGGATTGGCCCGCGTTGCAGCATGGGACGCGGGCCAATCGTTTAGGCAAGCCAGACGCAGGGCATGTTTTGGGTAGCGCTTCTGCGCATAATGGGATTGTTGGCGAACGTTCTGTTTTCTACAGTCATACTATCGTCCCGCAAACGTGACCGCCTGTTGGAGAGGCCAAGTATGGGTTTGGGAAAACGTCGGAGCGCCTTCACACTCATCGAACTCCTGGTCGTCATCGCCATCATCGCCTTGCTGATGGGGATTCTGCTGCCGGCCTTGAACAAGGCGAAGAAGCAGGCCCAGGGGGTGCGCTGCCTGAGCAATCTCAAACAGATCGGGGTGGCCACCCACATGTACGCCCAGGACAACGATCTCTATATCCCGCGCGATGAAACCGACGGCGTCTGGATGATTCTGTTCATGCCCTACGTTGGCGGCCAGTCGAACAAGGTCGAGCATTACGCCGACCTCGACATCTACGATTGTCCCAGTTATCCCGAGAAGGAACAGACCGTCGACTATTGCAGCAACGCCTGGGATATTGAGAAGAACATGGAGATCCGCCGTGCCACTAAACTCAGTTACTTTTCGCGTCCGGCCCAGACCGTCTATCTGGCCGACTATGAGTACATTCCGGACGCGGCCCACATCCAGATCGTCTATCGCGACGAGCCCGATGCCGATGCTCTGTTACTGAAGCTGCGCTGGCTCGACGTGTACGCCGAGGTTCACCTGCCCAACTCCGACACCGGTCGACGCGTCGCCCGGGAGCGACATGGCAAGGGCACCAACCTGCTCTTCGTCGATGGCCATTCGGGCAAGAAGAACTCATCGGATATCACCCCCTGGGACTACGGCCTGCCACGGGCGATGTTCGACGCGGCGCAATGACCCGCCGCCGACGGTTTCATCCGGCCCGCCTGCAATGGCTTTACCCCTGCGCCCATCGCTGATACAATGCGAGCGATGTCAGGGCTAGGAAACCATGGTTTGAGGGCAGACGGGTCCGTGTTCAAAGCACCAAAAGTCATCCTGCTGATCGCGCCGACCAGAGCGTTCGATCGCGGTCTGCTGCAAGGCATCGCCCGCTATGCCAATGAACGCGGCCCCTGGACGTTCTACCGCGAGCCGCCTCATTACCAGGCGATCGACTGGAAGAAGAAGGTCTCCGACCGCCTGCGGGCCGGCCAGATCGACGGCATCATCATGCGCGAGCCCGAACGCATCGACGAGATCATTCGCCAGAAAATCCCGGGCATCTGCGCCCCGGTCACCAAGCGAACCATTGAAGGGTTCATCAACATCACCATCGACAACGACGCCGTGGGCAGCCTGGCCGCCGACCACCTGCTCCGCTGCGGCTTTCGCCATTTCGCCTATTGCGGCCTCGAGGGCATCTACTGGTCGGTCACGCGCGGTGAGGCCTTCCGCGACCAGGTGGGCAAGGCCGGCTACGCCTGCCAGATCTACAAACCGCCCAAAGCCAAGGGCATCCAGGGACTGTGGGAGAAGGAAGAACCGCTGCTGGTCGATTGGCTCCAGTCGTTGCCCAAGCCCGTCGGGATCATGACCTGCAATGACGACCGGGCCCAACACGTGCTCGACGCCTGTCACGCGGCGCAGATCCATGTCCCCAGTGAGGTGGCCATCATCGGCGTGGACAACGACGAGTTCATCTGCCGCCTGGCCAACCCGCCTCTTTCCAGCATCTGCCTCAATCCCCAGATGCTCGGCTACCGCGCCGCCCAATGGCTCGACCGCGTCATCGCGGGCGAGAAGTGCAGCGAGACGGTTGTCGTGGGCAAGCCGACTCACGTCGTGGCCCGCAGTTCGACCAACATCCTGCTCGTGGAGGACGGCGACGTCTCCGATGCGATCCGGTTTATCCGGGAAAACGCGAACCGCCCGCTCCAGGTCGATGATGTGGCCGAAGCGGTCGCCATGTCCCGGCGTACGTTGCAGCAGCGCTTCTCGAAGGCGGTGGGCCGATCCGTACACTCGCAGATCCTCCGCGAACGCGTCAATCGCATCACGCAACTGCTGGTGGAGACGGATCTGACCGTTACGCAGATCGCCCGCAAGCTGAATTTCTCCAGCACCAAGCAACTGGATCGGGTCTTCACCAAGTTCCAGGGGGTCACGCCCACCACCTACCGGGTCGAGCACTGCATGAAGTAAGAAGGGCCCGCTTACATGCCCTTCCTCTGGATCGGTCCCATCACCCTGCGCGTTTTGGGGTTTGGCACTGCACAATGTGGTATTGTGGCAGGCAAGCGACTGCGCGATAATGGGGCTTCCGTAATCGTATGGCTGTCCTTTTTTCGTCCGGCGACAATGGAGGTGATAAGGTTGTGAAATCACTAGCGCAGTACTTCGTGACGGCTCTGATCATCGCGTTCGGGACCCTCTCGGCCTCTCAGGCCGCGGAGGCCTCGGGAGAGCTCAAGACCTGGCACAAGATCACCCTCACGTTCGACGGGCCCCAGAGCAGTGAGACGGCCACGCCGAACCCCTTCACCGACTACCGCCTCACCGTCATCTTCTCCAAGGGCGAGAAGCACTATGTCGTGCCGGGCTACTACGCCGCCGACGGCAACGCCGCCCAGACCAGCGCCGACTCAGGGAACAAATGGCGCGTCCACTTCGCCCCCTGTGAGAGCGGCCGCTGGGACTACCTCGTCTCCTTCCGCACCGGTGACGGGATCATCACCAGCGACGATCCCGAGGCCGGCACCAGCGCCGGGTACATGGATGGAGAGATGGGCGCCCTGCTGGTCGAACCGACGGACAAGGAGGGACGAGACCATCGCGCCAAGGGTCTGCTGCAATACGTGGGGCAGCGCTACCTGCGCTTCGCCGGGACCGGGGAGTACTTCCTCAAGGCCGGCGCCGACGCTCCGGAGAACTTCCTGGCCTACCAGGACTTCGACGGCGACTTCAAGACCGACGGTCACAAGGACCAGTTCATCAAGACGTGGGAGCCGCACATCAGAGACTGGCGGCCCGGCGACCCGACCTGGCAGGATGGCAAAGGCAAAGGCATGATCGGGGCGATCAACTACCTGGCCTCCAAAGGCATGAACGTGTTTTCCTTCCTGCCCATGAACGTCAAAGGCGACGACCAGAACGTCTTCCCCTACACCTCCTACGACGAGCGGTTGCGGCTGGACGTCTCCCGCCTGGACCAGTGGGAGATCGTCTTCGAGCACGCCGACACGCTGGGCATGTACCTGCACTTCAAGACACAGGAAACGGAGAACGAGTTGCTGCTGGACGGCGGCGACCTGGGTCTGCAACGCATTCTGTATTATCGTGAGTTGATCGCGCGCTTCAGCCATCACCTGGCGCTGAACTGGAACCTGGGTGAAGAGATCAACGACGCCACGCACGAACAGAAGGTGGCCTGGGCCGACTATTTCTGGACGCATGATCCCTATCAGCACCACATCGTCATCCACAACATGGGCGACCCCCACTACGATCTGCTGGGCGACGCCTCGGCGCTGACGGGGTTTTCGCTGCAGACCAGCAAGCCCGATTTCAGTCAGGTACATAGACGCGTCCTCGACTACATCAACCGTTCCGTCGCGGCGGGCAAGCCCTGGGTCGTGGCCTGCGACGAACCGGGCGACGCCACCCACGCCTTGATTACGGACGACGAAGACCCCACGCGTGACAACCCCCGCAAGAACGCCCTCTGGGGTGTCTTCATGGCCGGCGGTGCAGGCATCGAATGGTACTTCGGATACAAGCATCCGCACAGCGACCTGACCTGCCAGGACTATCGCACGCGCGACCGTATGTGGGACCAGTCACGTTACGCACTCGAGTTCTTCCGGCTGCACGAAATCCCCTTCTGGGACATGGTCAACGAAGACGACCTGACCAACAATCGCGACGACTACTGCTTCGTCAAGCCAGGCGAACTCTACCTGATCTACTTCAAGGAGGCAGGCCGACTGAACCTGGCCATCCAGAGCGGCGCCCTGGCCTACGGCTGGTTCAATCCGCGCACGGGCGACGGGCTGGATGCCCTGCTCGAGCCGGGCCAGACGCAGGGCCGCAAGGAAGTCACCTTGGAAACCCCGGGCGCAGGCGACTGGCTCCTGGTCCTGGAGAAAATGGGCAACGCCCCCGTCGTTCTCAAAGATATGACCAGAATCAAGGAGGTTTCCGCCGCGAGCGCTTCGGGCACCCCGTATACACTGAGCGCCTTGCGGGATTTCGAGAGCGTCTCCGGCTCAGCCTTCGTCCCGTTCTACCAAGACGAGAGCCGCAAGGCCCTGGCGATCAACGCGGGCCGGTACCAGGACAAGTTTGCCGCCGCCCAGACCAGCTTCAAAGGGGACTCGGGCATCTACGACATCACGCTGACGACCGTGACGGAGACGGACGGCGAATCGACCTACCGCTTGTCGGTGGCCGGCAAGCCGATCGGCACCTTCACCAACCCACGGACCAGCCAGGATTACCGCCCCGCTCAACATTCATGGAAGAAGATCGCCGTCAAGCAAAGCGATACGATCCGCGTGGAATTCAATACCGCATCGAACGAGAAGAAGAAAGAAGGCGACGGCTTCGGTTACGCGCGCGGCCGTTGGACGACGTTGGAATTCGTGCCCGCCGGCCCGAGTGACATGGTCTTCGCGGAAGGCAACGGCATCGTGGCCGTCGAGGCCGAGCACTTCTCGAGCCAGACCCTGACCGGCAAACGCCGGTGGTACGCCACCACTCGGGACACGACGCCAAAGATCCAACCCGATGGCGACAACAACCATGCGGCCGACGCCAGTGGCGGCGCCTATCTGGAGATCCTGCCCGATACGCGGCGCACACACGGCGACAAGCTGACCGCGGGAGAGAACTTCTCGAACGACCCGGGGCAGATGGCCGTGCTGTCCTACTGGGTGCATTTCCGCACGCCGGGCCGCTACTACGTCTGGGTGCGGGCCTATTCCACCGGCAGCGAAGACAACGGCCTCCACGTCGGGCTCGACGGTCAGTGGCCCGAGTCGGGTCGCCGACTCCAATGGTGTGAGGGCAAAAACACCTGGCGTTGGGAGAGCAAACAGCGCACGGCGCAGCAGCACTGCGGCGAGCCGTACAAAATCTATCTGGACGTCACCGGCCCCGGCCTGCATCAAATAGCGTTCTCGATGCGCGAGGACGGCTTCGAATTCGACAAGTGGTTGATGACCACCGACCGGGACATGGGACGTCCGCAAGATGCGGGCCCGAATGAGCGCCTCTACCGAACGGACACGGCGCTGCCCGCACACATCGTCAGCAGCCTCGAACCATCCAACCCCTGACAGTAAGGTGAGAAACTCAAGTTATGGCACACGCGTACAAAATAGCGGTGGTCCCGGGTGATGGGATCGGCCATGAAATCGTCCCGGCCGGCATTCAGGTCTTGCAGGCGGCCGCCCAACGATTTGACTTCAAATTGGCGCTGGAAACGTTCCCCTACGGGGCGGGACATTATCAGAAAACCGGAGCCTTCATGCCGGACAATGGGCCCGACACGCTGAGCCGGTTCGACGCCATTTACTTCGGCGCCGTGGGGCTGCCCGACGTGGACGACACGCTGCCGGCCAAGCTGTTCACCTTCGCCATCCGCAAGCATTTCGACCAATACGTCAACTATCGGCCCGCGCGTCTGCTGCCCGGCATCGAAAGTCCGCTGCGCCACAAGACCGCAAAGGACATCGATTTCGTCGTGATCCGCGAGAACACCGAGGGCGAGTTCGTCCAGGTGGGCGGGTTTGTCCAACCGGATGCGCCGTCCGGGTTCGCCATGGATACCAGCGTCTTTACGCGCACGGGCATCGAACGGATCGCGCACTACTCGTTCCAACTGGCTCAGCAGCGGCGCCGCCGAGTGACCAACATTACCAAATCCAACACGCTGATCCATTCCCTGGCCTATTGGGACCGCGTGATCGAGCAGGTCAGCGCGGCGTATCCGGACGTTACTTGTAACAGGATGTACGTCGATAACGCCTCAGCCAATTTCGTGCTCCATCCGGAGCGTTTCGACGTGATTCTAACCACCAACTTCATCGGCGATATCCTCAGCGATCTGGGCGGCGCCATCATGGGCAGTCTGGGCCTGGGCGCCAGTGGCAATATCAACCCCGAGCGCAAATTCCCGTCGATGTTCGAGCCGATCCACGGGTCAGCCCCGGATATCGCCGGACAGAACATCGCCAACCCGATCGGCGCCATCTGGTCGGGTGCGCTGATGCTGGAGCATTTGGGCGAGCAGCAGGCCGCCGATTCGATCGTCAAGGCCATTGAAACGACCGTCCAGGATGGCGTGCTGACGAAAGACCTGGGCGGCACCGCCGGAACGACAGATGTCGCCCAGCGCATCGTAAACGAAGTCGCCAGTTTGTGAGAAGCAATGTCACGCGTAATCGACCTGACTGTATCTCTGGATAACGGCCAGCGCGGTGTCTCGCTCGAAGCGGCCCGTCGGCTCGAAACGGATGGCTGGAATGCCACCACGCTACATCTCTACTCACACTGCGGAACGCATATGGACGCCCCCCTGCATTTCGGCGTCACCGAGCAGACGATCGACGAGATCCCGCTGGAGAAATGCATGGGTCCGGCCTGGGTGGTGAACCTGACGGGACTCGAGCCCCGCGCGCTGATACAGGTTGGCGACCTGGGCGACGTCCAGGACCAGATCGGCGCCGGAGACAGCCTGCTCCTGTGGACGGGCTGGAGCCGGCACCTTGGCACCCCCTCGTATCGAAATTCCCTGCCCCGGGTCAGTCTGGAACTGGCCCGGTGGTGTGGGGACAAGAAAGTGCGGATGCTGGGCGTCGAGCCCCCCTCGGTGGCCGACGTCAACAATCTCGAAGAACTGACGGCGGTGCACGAGGCACTGCTCGGCGCCGGGGTGATTATCGTCGAGGGACTGACGAACCTGGACCAGATTCGCAAGCAAAAGGTGACTTTCATGGCGCTGCCTCTGAAGGTCGCCAAGGGCGACGGCGCCCCAGCCCGCGCCCTGGCGATCGAGGACTGAACCCACAGCAAGACAGCAGCAGACGATTGAGCGGGCAAACCGTGACAAGGAGCTGACTCATGAAACACGACTACTTCCATCGCGTCGCGGCGCTGACGCCGACCAAGATGTGGATCAACAACGTCACGCCGGAAGAGGCCGAGTGGGCCATCGCCGCGCGAGCCATGGGGTGCACGCAAAACCCCTCCTATACCTGGAAGATGCTCAATCATCCCGACTATACGGATGACGTCCTGGCACTGCTGGACGAGACCCTGAAAGAAAGCGACGACGACAACGAAGTCGAGTGCATCCTCCAGCGCAAGCTCGTCCAGCGGGTCGCGGAGAAGTTCATGGTCGTCTATGAACGGACCAACGGCGCCCACGGTTACGTCAGCATCCAGGGCGATCCGATCCACGAGGAAGACCCGCAAGTCATCATCGACGAGGGTCGTAAGAATCGCGCCATGAGCCCGAATATCATGATCAAGATTCCCGCCACGGAAGCCGGTCTGGAGGCCATGGGAACGCTGATCGAGGAGAACACGCCGCTCAATGCCACCGAGGTGATGGGGCTCAGTCAGGTCATCGACGTGTGTGAGATGTACGACAAAATCACCGCCAAGACGAAGAAGAAACCCGTGATGTATTTCTCACTTATCACGGGCATCTACGACGAATGGCTCACCAAGGAAGTGGCCACCGAGGGGATCGACATCTCGCCCGACATTCTCTACCAGGCGGGCATGGCAATCGCCAAGAAGGTGTACTGCTTCGTCCGGGACCAAGGCTATCAGCTCGGCTTCATCGGGGGCGGCGTGCGCGGCCTGCAACACTTCACCGAAATGGTCGGTGGCGACGTGTGCATCACCATGAACTGGCAGGGGCACGCCGAAGAACTGCTGAAACTCGACCAGCCCGTGGTGGCGCGATTGTTCAATCCGGTCCAGGATCACGTGCTGGATGAGTTGCTGACGAAGGTGCCGGCCTTCTTCCAGGCCTATATGGAAAACGGACTGACCGTCGACGAATACGAGGAGTACGGCCCCGTGCGCTATTTTCGAGACATGTTCATCAGCGCATGGGAGAATACTCTGGAACTGATCGCCCAACGACGTGCCGGCGTGAAGGCCCAGGCCGGCAGCCGGCCGTGACAAGGTCCGGACGGATTTGAAGCCCGCATCCACACAAAAGGGATTGACGACATGACCGCATCAAGGGCGCGTATGAGTCGCCAACGGTTCATCCTCATCGGCATTCTGTTCTTCCACAGCGTCAACACCTACATGGACCGCGCGTGCATCGCCTCGGCTGTCGACTACATCAAGCGCGACCTTTCCATCTCAGGCGAAACGATGGGTCTGGTGCTGGGCATCTTCGCGATCGGCTATGCGCTCTTCCAGGTACCGGCGGGCTGGATTGCCGATCGTTTGGGACCGCGCAAAGCACTGACCATCGTCGTGTCGGTCTGGAGTGTGTTCACCGCCCTGACCGGCGCGGCCCGTAATGCCTTCCAGATGCTCGTTCTGCGTTTCTTGTTCGGCGTTGGAGAAGCCGGCGCCTTTCCCGGTGCGGCACAAGCGTTCTTTCGCTGGCTGCCCGTCAAGGATCGGGGCCTGGCCCACGGCATCAATTTCTCAGGCAGTCGCCTCGGCGCCGCCTTCTCGCTCTTCCTCATGCCCTGGCTGATTCTCCGGATCGGCTGGCGCTGGACGTTCGCCGTCAACGGGCTGATCGGGATTGTCTGGGCCGCGATCTGGCTGCTCTGGTTCCGCGACAACCCCAAGGACAACCCCAAGGTGAACCAAGAGGAATTGGACTACATCGAGAAGGGACGCGTCAGCGATTTCACGGCGACGGTGAAATCCTCATTCGCCGAGGTGTTTACCTCGCTGAACATGTCGCTGGCGATGTTGCAGTACTTCGCCAGCAACGTGACGTTCTTCATCAGCCTGACCTGGCTGCCCTCGTATCTCAAGAACCAGTGGCCCGACGACCCGAAAGCGGTCTACTTCTCGGCCGCCCCGCTGGTTTTCGCCGCCTTTGCGAATTGGGTGGCCGGCACGATGGTCACCCATCTGTTCAATCGTGGCCATCATGTGGGGTCCCGGCGGGCCACCGCCATTACCGGCTTCGTCCTGGGCGTCCTCGGTTTGCTTCTCGCCACGCAAACGGAAAATCTCTATCTGTTCGTCCTCTGGTTCAGTCTCGCCACGTTCGGCGTGGACATGACGCTCAGCCCCAGTTGGGCCTTCTGCAACGATATCGGCGGTGCGAATTCCGGCGCCGTCTCGGGCTCGATGAACATGGTGGGCAACATCGGGGCGGCATTGAGTGCGATCGCGTTTCCGCTACTCCAGAACGAGGACACCGGCAGTGCCAACACCTTCTTCGTCCTGGCGGCGGGGCTGAATATTATCGCCGTCGGCGCCTGGTGTTTCATGAACCCCAACCGCATCTCGGATCGCACACTCTCTCCGGCGGCCATCCGCCGGCGCTTCATCGCCATGTTCATGTCTCTATTCCTCTTGACCTCCGGCGCCGTCGGCTACAAGATCTACAAATCCGTTGAGAAGAAACCGGCACCAGCCGCGGAGCCCAATCAAGTAGATGCGAACGACATAAACGAGGCAATCCAGCGGTAGGATGCGCTTTGGCCCATGCTGTCCTTTACCGAAGGCGCGCTGAGAGAAGAAGAGGAATATCAATGGCACAGTTCAAAGGCGTCTGTGTGGGTGCAGGCTATTTCAGCCACTTTCAGTACGAGGCGTGGCAACGCATCGGCGAGGTGACCATCACCGCCATGTGCAATCGCAACCCCGAGCGGGCCCGGTCGATCATGGACAACTTCGGGATCGCCAATCACTACACCGACTACCGCGAGATGCTGGAGAAGGAGCAGCCCGATTTCGTGGATATCATCACGCCTCCGCCAACGCATCTGGAGATGTGCCAGATCGCGGCCGACCTGGGAATTCACGTGATCTGCCAGAAGCCACTGGCGCCGACGTCCGAAGAGGCGAAGCAGATTGTGGAATACACCAGCAAGGCGGGCATCCGTTTCATGGTCCATGAGAACTGGCGCTTTCAACCCTGGTATCGCGAGATCAAGCAACTGCTCGATGACGGCGCCATCGGTGACAAGATTCACGTCATGAGTTTCCGCTCGCGCATGGGCGATGGCTGGGGCGACGACGCCTACCTGAACCGCCAGCCCTACTTCCGCGACTATCCCCGCCTGCTCGTCTACGAAAACGGCGTGCACTTCATCGACACCTACCGGTACCTGGCCGGAGAGATCGAGAGCGTGTACGCGGTCTTGAAGAAGCTCAACCCCGTCATCGCCGGCGAAGACTTCGGTGTGGTCACCTTCAACTTCGCCTCCGGTGCGACTGGTCTGTGGGACGCCAACCGCTACAACGAGTCCAATATGCCCAACCCGCGCTACACGTTTGGCGAGTTCCTCGTCGATGGCAGCGCCGGATCGATTCGCCTCTACAGTGACGGCCGCCTGACCGTCCAGCAGCTCGGGCAACCCGAGACCGAACATGCCTACCAGCACGAAAACCGAAACTTCGCCGGCGATTGCTGCTATACCACCCAGCGTCACTTCATCGACCATCTGATCGACGGCGGCGCCTTCGAGACCAACGGCGCGAACTACCTGCGGACACTGGCCGTCCAGGACGCGGTCTATGCCTCGGCCCAGCGCGGGCTTCCCGCCGAGGTTCCACCGGTCTAGACGCGCATCTTAGCCAGCACAGTTCCCGCGTCAGAGCGAGATGCGGATACTCTCGCGGTAACCGGGTTGAATGAACTCGTTGGCTTCCGGCGCATTGGTCACCTTCATGCTCTTCCAGTCGAACTGGAGCTTCTTGCCCGCCCGCAGCGCGACGTTGCCCATCAGGCAGAACTCCGTCAGCGGCCCCGCATAGTCGAAATGCGTGCTCGGCCTGCCCTGCCCCTTGCAAGCATCAAGCCAGTTGCGATGATGACTCGCACAGCGTGGCAGGCTCTTCGGCGGCCTCTGATACGCGCGCATTTTCGCTTCGGGAATGATCCGCGGCGAGCGCGACCAGCCGCCGCCCAGGATGGCGCCTTTGGTCCCGAGGAAAAGGATGCCATGGTCGCCCAGGCTGCGCCCGTCTTCCAGTTCGGCCGGACGCGCGGGCATGATGCCGCCTTCATACCAGGTGATGCGCACCGGGCCCATGCCGGCGCGGGCCGGGAAGTCGTAGTAGATCAACGAAGCGGCCGGACAGGTCTCCTTCGTTGTGCCGCAGGAACTGGCCTCGACACTGAAACTCTCGGCCTGATCGAGCTTCAACGCCCAGAAGGCCGGGTCCAGATGATGGCAGGCGAAGTCGCCGATCGTGCCGGACCCGAACTGCCACCAGGCCCGCCAGCGAACCGGCGCATAATCCGGATGATAGGGCCGTTCGGGTACCGGTTCGAGCCAGCGCTGCCAATCGAGACCGCCCGGTACCGATGGTGTCTCGGTCGGAAGGCCCGTCAGACTCGTCCAGCGGCGCGCCCCGGTACTCGTCCACGCATGCACGTCGTGCACGTCCCCGATCGCACCATCCCAGATCCACTCGCAGGCCAGCCGAATGTCCTCGCTGGAATGCCCGAAGTTGCCCAGTTGCGTCGCCACCCCGGCCCGGCGCGCCGCCTCGGTCACCACGCGCGTCTCGTAGACCGTCCGACAGAGTGGCTTCTCGCAATAGACGTGCTTACCCTTGGCGATCGCCGCGAGGCAAACGAGCGCATGCGAATGGTCCGGCGTGGCCACCAACACCGCGTCGATATCTTCCTTGTCGAGCATCTCGTGGTAGTCGCGATAGGTCGGGCAGGCCTGGCCGTATCTTTCCTGGACCAGCGCCGCAGCGGGCTTGAGCCCGGCAGTCCCGCCGTAGTAGAACATACTGTAGTCGCTCTCTTCGTTGACGTCGCATAACGCGGCCATGTGCACATCGGGCTCGGTAAAGAGCTGCTTCATATTGACGATGCCCTGCCCACCGGTGCCGATGATCGCGACGTTGACCTTTTCGCTGGGCGCGGTTTGGCCGCTGCCGGCCAGGACGTGACGCGGGACTACGGTGAACGCGGCCAGCGCTGCGGCACCGCCCAAGACCTCACGCCGACTCGGATGCCTCTTGCCTTGCTTCTTCATGACTCGTCTCCTCGGAATGTGGATCGCCGCGAACTAGTGTCACTGGCGCCTATTGGTCTTCATAGCGGACCAGAACCATGATCCCGGGCCAGTTCACTTCCATGCCGTGCACCATCTTACCATCGTACAGAGGGGTCTTGCCAGTCTTGAGTGTGTTCGTGCCGCGCCGCAACATGCTCACCTCGTCGATGGTCACCCGATGGGCGAAATACTGGTACGTGGGACCCTCGGTGTCGAACACCTGCACGTCGTTGATATAGATACCATTCATGTAGCCCGGGCTCCAGCTCGACCAGGCCAGTTGCAGGGCCGTGGCCTGCTGCGGATCGCCTTTCACCTCGAATCGCTCGGTGTGCTCGCCGCTGCGCGTCACCCATTTCCTGGGGATATCGTACGGCTTGCACAATTCGACGGAAACGGCCGAGCGGTTCAGGATGAACTCCACCGGCTCGGTCATGAAGATCAGGCCCGATTCGTCGACGAGGCGCGCGGCCACCTGGATGGGTTGCTGCTGATCGGGCACCCAGGTCGTATCCCAATCCACCGCCCACGGAGCGTGCATGGCTGAACCGATGTGATTGGTGAGCGTCCCGTGGGAAAAATGACAATGCCACTGCGTGTACTCGCCATCGCCCTCGAAGTTGACGTCCTCATAATGCCCAACATAATCGACGTGCCGGACTTCACCGGTGAGACGGTGGACATCGAGCGATAGGGTGACAATTTCACTGGCGGGGTCCTCGGCCTGCGCCAATACGATGCGCCCCGTCGCATGGGCCTTCTTGGCGGCATCGTAGTAAATGCGAAAGTGCACACCGTTGATCAGGCTCTGCGGCCAGTTCCACGGATGCTCCGGCGCCACGCGCATCTGGAATGTATTGCCCATGCCCCGCTTGAGCTGCTCCAGCGGGATCGGCACCACGGGGTAGGTATGGTGCTGATAGGCCCATTGCGGCACTGGGATATGCACACATTCGGGAACCTCGATCCAGTCGTGGTCGTTGACGCGCAGCGCCAGGCCCCGCGTGCCATCGTGACAAAGAATCTTCTCGATAACGACCTCAGCGCGAGTCGCGAACTGCAAATCGAATTCGTGCGGCAGTTCGACCGGTGCGTTGACGTAGCCATGCGCCGAGCCGCGATCCGGATGATACTGTCCCTGCTTGCCGCCCACGCGGAGCGCCTGGCCCGCGTCACCGGTCTCGGCGTACCAGGTGTACTCGCGAAACACCTCGCCCGGAGCCGGGCGAGCGAGCGCCACACCGGTCAAGCAGAGGCCCGCGAGCGCGATCAGAAGAATGCTTTGCCTTGTCAACATGATCTCTCCATCAATCAACCCTGAAGCGTTCCAGTTCGGGCAAGACACTGCGTTCGGCGCCGTCGTTCTCGAAGCGGGCGATCGCCTCCGGCGCGACGGGCTTGGTGCCTCCGGCCTGCGTCGCCACCAAAGCACCGAGGGCATTGCCGAAGCGGCACGCCTGGCGCACAGTCGCACCGTGCAGGAACTTGTGCACGAAGCCGGCGGTAAACGCGTCGCCACTGCCCAGCGTATCGACGACGTCCACGCGATAGCCCGGCTCGTAGATGGTCTCTCCGCTGCGGGAGATGGCCAAAGCGCCGTCCTCACCGAACGTCACCAGACAATGCTCCAGCCGATAGCGACCCATGATTGCTGTGCAGAAGGCAACCGGGTTGCCCGCGTGAACGGCGAGCAATTCATCCAGCATTCGCACTTCCTCGTCGTTCAGCTTCAGCAAGTCCGCATGCCCCAGCGAGTATTCCACGATCTCGCGGCTGTAGCAATCCTTGCGTAGATTGATGTCCAGGACCTTCAGGCAACGCTCCGCCCGAGCCAGAAGCTGGCGCAGCGTCTCCCGCGTGCCTGCGGTTCGCTGCACGAGCGTTCCGAAACAGAAGCAATCCGCTTGTGTCACGACCTCCTCGAGCGCTGCTTCGGCCTGGACATAGTCGTAGGCCACCTCAGGTACGATGAAGTAGTCAGGAATGCCTTTGTCATCGAAGCTCACCTGGACCGTTCCGGTGGGATGCACGTCGTCGCGCTGAAGCAAAGCCGTATCCAGGCCGAGGGACCGAACGGCCGCCAGTGCCTCGTCGCCCAATGTGTCCCGGCCCAGGCGGCTGACCATCAGCGCTCGATCGCCCAGACGGTTGACGCGGGCAGCCAGGTTGAATAGGGCGCCGCCCAGCCGGGGTCCATCGGGCAACAAGTCCCACAGCACCTCGCCCAGGGCCAGAATCGTCTTCTCGACGTCGTCACTCATCCGTGACCTCCTCGACCGGCCCTACCGAAATCGATAGCGGCTGACACGCATTGTTGATAACCGCGCGGACCCGGTCCGGTTCCACGCGATCGCACAAACCGACAGTGAAATGCGCAGGAATACGCTCCATGAACTTCTTCAGGCCAAGCCGCCCGAATCCAAACACGGTCATCTCCTCGTTCATCGGCCAGTAGGAATCGATTGCACTGTCGTCTTCATGATGCACCACATACAGCGAGCGCCGCACACCGGCGTCGGCGAAGTACAGCCATTCGATGCCATCCATCGCGGGAATGTCACCTTCCCATTTCTCGCTCACTCTCGTCTCTACATACCCTTGACCAGCGGGTCGAACGCAGAGGTCGCTTTCCATGTCCAGTTTGCCGCCGGGCGTGCCCTCGTAGAGGAACCAGTACGGCGGGCGCATCCGCAACACCGTCATGCGCGAGAAATCGGCAAAGATGTCCCACCGGCAGTGCATTTTGCCATCGTGGGATGTCGATTCGATCGTGACCTTGATCGGGCCGCTGGCGACGATACGACTGTCCGAGACCGCTTCGCCCGGATGGCAATAGCCTTCCGGGTAACCCATATTGGGCGTCCCGCGGTACTTGCCGCCGGAGCCACTGTTGCTATCGAGGCCCACGCCCGGGTTATAGCTGAGCCAGTCGTTGCCGTCTTCGTCCTCCAGGCTGGCGAAGCCGGCGCCCAGCTTGTGATAGTAGTACGTCGCGTTCGCCGCTCGAATGCAGAAGCCGGCCTGCCCCTCGTGGTCGGGCACGAACTCGACCGAAACGGGATGCCGCGGCACCGGGACGCGAGAACGCTCGGCGAAGCCGCGCAGGCCAAAATACATGTGAAACCGGCGCTCGGCATCCGGCGGTGTTTCGCCCGTCAGAACAAACGTCAAGGTGCCCCGGGCATCAGTCCAGGGATGAAAGTCCTCGTCGCGGTCGAACTGAAAGGGGACTGGCCTCGTGCCACTCTCGGTGACCTCGAGAAGGATCAGATGGGCCGGATCGACATAGTCGTTTCGCCCGTGTTGGGCCAGCAGTTTCGAGAAATCGATCTCACTCTCAACCGGCCTGTCCCATCGCCCGTATCCCGCCGCTGCGACCGCGAGCGGCACGCGATACCGGTATGGATCCAACTCCCACGCGCGGCCGGCTCCCTTCGAGGGTGACACGGGCGGATGAAGGAACGCACCCAACACGATGATGGATCCGCACAACCGCTTCAGCGTGGGCCATGCGTCGCCCATGCTACAGTCCTCGATATGTGAAGTAAGTGAAGGCGGCCTTGCCCTGGCCGGCCGCGAAGAGACCCGGGCGAATCGAGATGAAACCGCCGTAGAGATTGTGCTGCATGGCGGAAATATCGTCCGAACGTTCCAACTTGACCCACCGGCCCCGGGCATCTTGATAATAGGCAGAGGCGTCCTGCCGGTCGTTCCGCAGTCGAAGCTTGATGCGTTTCTGCGGATACGGCACCCCATCACTACGATTGCCACGGAACTGTCCCGGGAACCTGTGCAAGTCCCGGATGAGCTTGCCCTCATGGGACAGGCCCAGACTGACATATGCCTGAGGAGAGTAGAAAAGGATCAATCCAGCCGTGACATCGCCTTCGATCGCCAGTTCCGCTTCCACTTCGTAAGCCAGATCCTTCGGATTCACGGTCAGCGGATAGGAAGCGCCCGGGTCGTCGCCCGTGGCCCGCACCTCCAGCTTGCCCTCGCCAAGCCGGTAGCGCCGGCGGTCGAGCTCATGGAGAGACTGCCACTGCACGCCCAGTTCCGGTCCATCGAATTCGTCGCTCAGAGGCCACTCGACAGTGACAGGCTCACCCCAACCGTCGGGCCAGGTTGAGGCCATCACCGGCCAGCCGTCGGCGGTCCACTGCACCGGCGAGATCAACGTGCACCGGCCGAAGGAACGCTGGCCGTTAGGATAACCATGATAGATGGCGTGCCAATGCCCCTCGGGTCCTTCGATCAGTGTCGCGTGTCCCTTGGACCACCACGCCTCCGAGGCGCTCTCGGTCCAGATGAGCGGATTGTGGGGCGATTCGACCCAGGGTCCCATCACATCCGTGGAGCGGGCCACCACGGCCATGTGGCTGGTGGCCGGACCGGCGGTGCCGCCCTGAGCGCTGACTAGGTAGTACCAGTTGCCACGTTTGAACAGCTTGGGACTCTCCAGACAGAAGCACTCGACGGCCAAATCCTCGGGGATCGGCCAGCCGTCGTAGACATGCCTGGGAGCGGTTCGCGCCCTCAGGCCGTCGGGCGAGATTTCGACGACCAGGCCCCGACTGCCGTACAGATATCGGTTGCCTTCGCCATCGGCGATATGTCCGGCGTCGATCCCGTGCGGCGCGAGCGGCTGCATGTTCACACGGGCCGACCACTGCGTATAAGGTGGCTCGGACACCATCGCCCAGGCCCCGCGCCCGCCGCCACCGTAGACGTAGAGCTTGTCATCGTACCAGGCAATGTCCGTCGCCAGGCCCTGCCCCGCGTCCGGACTCGCATAGCCGAGCGGTTCCCAGCGCCGCAGGTTCCTGGAGTGGAAGATCATGACCGAAGGAACGTGGTCGTCATTGTTGGCGGTCAGGTAGTAATCCTGTCCCACCTTCACCACCGTCGGATCGGCCCAGTTGCCCGGGAGCAGGACCTTGACCGGATAGTCCTTGCCATGAGCCAACGACGCGAAACAGAACACGGCCGTCAGCACCACGGACAGAGCACAGTTTCCCTTCACGATACATCTCCCTTCAACGCATTGGCGTCGGGGCGAATCATCATCCGCCCTTACCATGATCAAGTCAATCCCAGCTCTCGGGCCACCTCCGCGAATTTCTCCACGGCGAAATCCAGGTCGTCACGCGTATGGGCGGCTGAGATCTGCGTGCGAATCCGGGCCTGGCCCTGCGGGACCACCGGATAGGAAAAGCCAATCACGTAGATGCCCTTCTCCAGCAGGCGCTGGGCCATCTGCTGGGCCAGCGCGGCCTCCCCCAACATGATCGGGGTAATGGGATGAGTGCCGGGCAGAACCGTCAGACCGGTTTCGCCAATGCGGTCGCGGAAGTAGGCCGTGTTGTCATGGAGTCGATCCACCAATTCCGTCGACCCATTCAGCAATTCCAGTGCCTTGAGCGAGCCGCTGGCGACGGCCGGCGCCAGGGTATTTGAGAATAGGTAGGGCCGGCTGCGCTGGCGCAGCAGGTCGATGATCTCCTTACGGCCCGACGTGAAGCCGCCACTGGCGCCGCCCAGCGCCTTGCCAAAGGTCCCGGTGATGATATCGACGCGACCGATCACGCCGCGATGCTCGGGCGTGCCGCGTCCCGTCTTGCCGATCACGCCGGTGGCGTGGCAATCGTCGATCATGACCAACGCGTCGTACTTGTCGGCCAGGGCGCAGATCTCGTCCAGCTTCGCGACGTAGCCATCCATCGAGAAGACGCCATCGGTGGCGATCAGGCGGAAGCGGGCGGACTGAGCGGATTTGAGTTTCTCTTCCAGGTCCTTCATGTCGCTGTTGGCAAAACGCAGCCGCTGGGCCTTGCACAGGCGCACGCCGTCAATAATGCTGGCGTGGTTCAACTGATCGCTGATGATGGCATCGTCAGGCCCCAGCAGCGTCTCAAACAGGCCGCCGTTGGCGTCGAAGCAGGAGCCGTAGATGATCGTATCCTCGGTGCCGAGAAAGGCCGTGACCGCCACCTCCAGCTCCTTGTGAATCTGTTGCGTCCCGCAGATGAACCGCACCGACGCCAGGCCAAACCCCCAACGTTCGTAACTTTCGCGCGCCGCGCGAATCACCTCGGGATGATCGGCCAGCCCCAGGTAGTTGTTGGCGCACAGATTGAGCACCGACTGGCCTGTCGCGGTGGTGATGCGATTGCTCTGGGGACTCGTGATGACCCGCTCGGGCTTCGTCAGGCCCCCCTGCTCGATCTCGGCCAGTTGCCGGGCCAAGTGGTCCTTTATCGATCCGTACATGGGTCTATCCTTCCTGTGGGGGGCCGTGCTATGACAACCCAACCCGTTACAATTCGAAACCCGGGTAGGCAACCCGGCGCGTCGGGGCCCCTACGACGATGACCTGTAGGGGCGAATCATCATTCGCCCCCAACCGTTAGGCGTCGGCCCAGGTCAACACAACCTTGCCCGACTGGCCCGACCGCATCGCCTCGAAGCCCTGCTCGAATTCCGTATAAGGAAACCGATGCGTAATCAGCGGCGTGACATCCAGGCCACCCTGGATCATCATCGTCACCTTGTACCACGTCTCGTACATCTCCCGCCCGTAAATGCCCTTGATCGTCAGGCCGTTGAACACGACGAAGTCCCAGTCGATCTCCGTGCGGGGCAAGATCCCCAGCAGTGCGATCTTACCGCCGTGGGCCATGTTGCCGATCATGTCGCGCAACGCCTCCGGACTGCCCGACATCTCCATCCCGACGTCGAACCCTTCTTTCATGCCCAGCTTTTCCTGGGCGGCGGCCACACTGCCCGTCCGCACGTCGACCGTCAGCGTGGCCCCCATCTTCCGGGCCAGGTCCAGGCGATACGGATTCATATCGGTCACGACGACGTGCCGCGCGCCCACCTGCCTGGCAATACCCGCAGCCATGCAACCGATGGGTCCGGCCCCGGTGATCAGCACGTCTTCGCCCACCAGGTTGAAACTCAAGGCCGTATGGGCCGCGTTACCCAGCGGATCGAAACAACTCAGCACATCGGTCGAGATGCTCTTGTCACAGTACCAGACGTTCGTCACCGGCACCGCGACATACTCGGCAAACGCGCCGTCGCGATTGACCCCGATCCCTTTCGGGGCCTTGCACAGATGGCGCCGCCCCGCCAGGCAGTTGCGACAGCGCCCGCAGACCACGTGCCCTTCGGCGCTGACCAGGTCACCCACTTTGAAATCGTGCACGTTGCTGCCGAGCTTGGCGATGCGGCCGACGAACTCGTGTCCCACCGCCATGGGCACCGGAATCGTCTTCTGGGCCCAGGCGTCCCAGTTGTAGATATGCACGTCGGTCCCGCAGATGGAGGTCTTGACGACCTCGATCAGGACATCGTTGATACCGATCTGGGGCACGGGGATCTCTTCCAGCCACAATCCCGGCTCCGCCTTGCTCTTGACGAGTGCTTTCATGAACCTGTCTCTCCGAATTCGGTTGTCACGGCCGCCGTCCCGGCAGCGGCGCTGCGACCAAACTGGTATCATAGCCGCCCCGACCGCGGCGGGCAAGATTCTCCCCCGCAACCCCATTGCACTGGACGGGCGGGCCGGGTATCGTGATGGCTGAGGTATGAACCGTGGATATCACACCAAGTGTCGACTTGAAAGGAGACAGATCATGCGTACCCGGCCTATTTTGCTGTCTGTGGTCCTGACCATCCTCATCACCGGCAGCGCCCTGGCGGCCGCCACGCCGAAAGCCCCCGACGATGGGAAACTGCGTATCATCGTCTTCGGCGCCCACCCGGACGATTGCGAACTCGACGCCGGGGGCTGCGCCGTCCTTTGGGCGGCCCAGGGACATCACGTCAAGTTCGTCTCGACCACCAATGGCGATATCGGTCACGCGCAGATGGCCGGCGGCCCGCTGGCCAAGCGACGCACGGCCGAGGTGAAGGCGGCCGGAAAGATCCTGGGCGTCGAGGAATCCCAGGTGCTCGACAACCACGACGGCGAACTGATGCCCACCCTGGAGAACCGCAAGAAAATCGTCCGCCTCATCCGCGGCTGGAATGCGGACATCGTCATTTCCCACCGCTCCAACGACTACCACCCGGACCATCGCTACACCGCCATCCTGGTCCAGGACGCCGCCTTCATGGTCACCGTGACCCACTTCTGCCCCGACGTCGAGGCACTGACCAAGAACCCGGTCTTCCTCTACTCGGCCGACCGCTTCCAGAAGCCCAATCCCTTCGAAGCGGATATCGTCGTGGGCATCGACGAAGTCGTCCAGAAGAAGATTGAGGCGATATGGCAGCTCGAATCACAAATCGAGAGCACCTGGGCCACCGGCGGCTTCGAGCGCATCATGCCGATCCCCAAGAGCGGCCCGGAACGTGAGAAACGCTACCAAGCCTTCGTCGAAGGCCAGCTCAGACGGAACCGAAAGCCGGAAAAGTACAACAAGACACTGATGGAGCTGTACGGCAGAGAGAAGGCGGACGACATCAAATACGTCGAGGCCTTCGAAATCTGTGAATACGGACGCCGGCCCTCCGAAGAAGATATCAAGAAGCTCTTCCCGTTCTTCGACTAGGCGCGCTACCCAACGAGCAGGACGCGCAGGTCGTGCCTCGCCAACGGCACGGGCTGGTCGGCAGTCACGGTCTGCTGGGCGGCCGTCACCGGATCCAGGAGCGTGCGCCGGCCCCGGGCCGCGAGCTTCAGCGAGACCTCGATGTCCTGCTGCCCTTCGTTGAAGAGCAGGTAATAGTCGATGCCCGCTTTGCGGACGTGGCGAACGCGCAGATCGGGCGCTTCAGGCGCTGCCTGCACATCGACGGGAACGAGCTTGTCGATCGCGGCGACGAGTTGGGCAGCGCTGGTGTTCTCGTCCCAGCGAATGATGCGTCCGTCCTGCTTCAGCGTCTCGATCGCGGGTAACGCCTGCTCGGGCGGGTCCTCATCGAGGATCAGCGCGCGGTAGTGCATCCCCGCCAGACGGATGCCGTCCGCGTCAACCTGGGCATCCTCCCAGAGATGGCGCACTTCCAGATAGTTGAAATCACGCTGATGCTGGAAGCACACCTTCGCCGGCCGCCAGGGCAGATAATCGTTACGGCCGAGAATGGCCAGGCCGCAGACGTGCGTGGAATCGGTATTGAGCCAACACAGGCGCGCCGTCGCCTGCGCGAACGGCTTGAACTGCGGCCACCACGTGTTATTGGGTCCAACATCCGGCGGCCGCTCATCGATCCGCGGCCCGCGAATCGAATAGTAGAACGCGTGCGGCACCAGTAGGTTGCAGCCACGGATCAGCAGCCAATGCGCCAGCCACTGCATCTCCTCGAAGGTGAAATTGTGGCCGAACGCGCCGCAATACTCGTTCAAGTTGCGCCGGCGCTTGAGGTGAATCATCGCCGACGAGGCGCACTTGCCCTGCGTCGACTGCTCGCCTTCCAGCGCACTGGCCTTGCCCGGCTCGAGGTAGCGCCAGACAATGTCCTGACCGGGCATGTGGAAGTGACGCAGATGCCCGATGTCGTCCGGACCCATCGGATGGCCGGTCAGCGCCACGCCGTGGGCGCTACACCACTGCGAGATCGGACGATAGAACGTCTCTTCCAGTCGCGCCTGCACGGCGCGGTGGTAATCGCGGCGCCGTTGCTCGGCCTCGGGCTCATCCTTGTACCACAAGGTGGGCAGGTACTCGGTGAAATCGTAACCCAGGATGGCGTTGACGTGTTCCAGGATGCCGGTCGTCCCGGGAACCATGCCCCGCTCGGCGCCTTTGGCCAGCAGCGACGGCTCGTCGGTGAAGATCGCCTTGACCGTCTTACCGAAGTGCGCGCCGAACTCGTCGTAGTATTTCTGATAGACCAAACGAATGAAGCACGCGGTCGCCTCGGGGTTGAGGATGTCGCCGCCGGGCGGATGGTTCTCCGCCACCTCGCGATGATTCGATCGGCGGGGTGGATCGTCTTCGACGAAGTGCAGGCCGCGAATGGTGGAGCGGCCCTCCCGTGCCGCGCGATCGACCACCGCGAGACGATGGCCGTTGCTCTTGCGCTGCGTCAGCGCCACCAGCGTCTGGCCCGGCGCCAGCTCGGGTTTGCCATCACTGCCGATCTTCACACCCTGAACTTCCGTCCCGGGCGTGGCCTCGTCCAGATCGACGCACACCAAACCCCGCGTACGATAGGCGGCATTCTCCGCCACCACCTGACCGCTGGACGAGCCGCTCGGGTACATGCCCTCATCGTAGAGGATCACCCACATATCCCGCGCGGCCGCCTGCTCGATGGTGAAGCGCATCAAATCGATCATCCGCGCGCCCAACCACGGGATGCTCCGGGGCAGTCCGGCCCGCGGGTGGATCACGAAGGCGTGCACGCCGTGCGCCTGGAAGTCGGCCATCTGCCGTGCCAACTCATCCTTCGACAGCTCGTCGTTCCAGAACCAGAACGGCGCCTGCGAGAACTCCTTCGGCGGGTTCAGCCACTCGCCCGGCAGTCTGCCCCCCTGCCCCTGGGCCGCGGCGGGAACCAGAGACAAAACGCCCGAGGGCAGCGCCAGCATTCCAGCGCCCAGCCCGGCTCTCTCGAGAAAGTCGCGACGATTGAGTTTGTCGGTCATGAATCGATCCTCCCTATTTGGAGCGGTCCGCACCGAACGTACGCGTGGCGTACAGCAGCGGCTCGAACGTCGCCAGGTCCTGCATCGGCACAGCCCCCCAGATCGTATTGAGATGGCCCAGTATCTTCGCGTTGTTCAAACCGCGTGAGTAATCCACGAAGGCTTTCGCCGCCTCGGGCTTGCGCCAACTGGCGGGCCAGACGCGAAAGCCTTTTTCCAGGAACATCGGCACCGATTCGTAGGCGTCCCGCCGCTCGTAATGCCAGTCGCAGATGATGATGTCCTTCGGAATCAAATCGACAGCGCCGGCCGTGCCGTTGGCACTGGCCTCCCACGTGCCGTAGCTGATCTCGTTGGCGTCGATCAACCGGTCGCCCCACATCAGCATCTCCACGTGGCGTTTGCCGACCAGGTGCTCGTGATAGTCGTTGACGGCTTTGGCAAACAGCTCGGCTTTGTTCTTGCCCTTACAGCGTGAACACGCATCCTCACCGATCAGAAAGACCTCGTCCATCCCCACATGCAGCGCATCGGCGTCGAAGGCCTCGAGCAACTCGTCCATCAGCGCGAAGATGATCGGATTGACCTCCGGATGCAGCGGGCACCAACTGCGGCAGTAGATGTCCTTGTTCTCGGGGTGCTCGCCGGGCGTCTCGTCGAACTGCGGATACTCGATCAGCAGTGGATAGGTGTGCTTGCTCCAGGACTGATGACCCAGGCACTGAAACTGCGGGATCAGCCGGATCTTGTGCCGGCGGCAGGCGGCCACGAGCTTGGCGACCTCTTCGGCACTGCTGGCATTGCCCGCCCGCAGTTCCGGATGCGATTGGTATTCGTACCCGTAGTTGATCTCGGCGACGAGGGTGTTGATGCCGACCGCGGCCAACTCGTCCACCACCTCGGTTAGCGCCGCCGTCTGGCCACTACTGGTCATGAGCACGTGCACGCCCCGCCACGGCTTGTCCTGGCCCCAGGCCAGCGTCACCGACATAAGAACCAAACACACCACCACAAACATGTGCTTTTTCATCGTTAAGGCTCCTCAATCAAGACGCATCGTTACCGACCAGCGCACAGATCGCTTCCAGGTTGACCCGGTCGATCTCATCGAACGCGCCCGGCTGATTCGAATCGATATCGAGCACGGCCACCAGTTCGCCCGCCGGATCGAGCACGGGCACGACGATCTCCGCCCGCGTTGTCGCCGAGCAGGCGATATGGCCGGGAAACTGCGTCACATCGGCCACCACCTGCGTCTGTCGCGACCGCGCGGCCGCCCCGCAGACGCCCCGCTCGAAGGGGATCGCCAGACAGCC
>Ga0272443_10001444_pt1 | contig 34733 bp, 34 predicted proteins | sample SSMAcet12_FD_193581 | JGI IMG/M metagenome (GOLD analysis project Ga0272443, IMG submission 193581) | Marine sediment archaeal communities from Little Sippewissett salt marsh, Falmouth, MA, United States - SSM-Acet-12 | ecosystem: Environmental > Aquatic > Marine > Wetlands > Sediment ... | reverse complement strand
TTCGGAAAACATGGAAAAGCATAGCAAAATCGAACAGATCCTCAGCAATCCCAACGCCCTGACGCTGTTTCGGGTCGCGGCCGTACCGGCCATTGTCGTGTTGATAATGTTTCCCAGCCGGCCGACCACCTTGTTGGCCGGGCTTCTTTTTGCCGCTGCCTCCATCACCGACTATTTCGACGGTTACTTTGCCCGGAAAACCGGCCGGATTTCCAATTTCGGGAAAATCATGGATCCGGTGGCAGACAAGCTTCTCGTGTCGTGCACCTTCATTATGCTGGCGGCGGCAGGATGGGCGCCTGCATGGGTCGTCTGCATTATCATCGGCAGGGAGTTGGCCGTCACCGGGCTTCGAAACATCATCAGCGAAAAAGGCGAGGATGTCTCCGCATCGAGTCTGGGGAAATACAAAACCGGGTTTCAGATCGCGGCCGCCATCCCCCTGCTGTTTCACTATCCTTATTTCGGAATCGATATGCAGGCGATCGGGACGATCTTTCTGTGGGTTGCCCTGATCCTGACTATCTGGTCCGGTGCGGACTACTTTATCCGGTTCCGCCGGCTGCTGAGCATGAGCCAAATTTCTGTTGACAAGGAGAGCCTGAATCGGTAGATAAGGCATTCCACATGAGCGGGAATAACTCAGTGGTAGAGTGCGACCTTGCCAAGGTCGAAGTCGCGGGTTCAAATCCCGTTTCCCGCTCCATTTTTTTTGGGGCGGCATAGCCAAGTGGTAAGGCAGCGGTCTGCAAAACCGCAATTCCCCGGTTCGAGTCCGGGTGCCGCCTCCAGAAAATTCCAGGGGCCTGACCGCATCGCGGTCGGCCCCTTTCTTTTTGTTCCGCGCGAGCGCAACTCGCCCGGAACAAAAAGAAAGCACGAAATTCGAATCAAATGATCACTCAAATTTCTCTGATGAAACTTCGACGGAAGTCGGGGTTTTTCAGCCTGGAAGGACAAAACGATCGAACCATGAAGTTAATCCGTTCGAAGTCAAGAAGAAATTTTGGGGTAATCGTTATGCCCAAAATTAAACTACGGACTTGGTTTTTGAAAGAAACGGATTAACTTAAAGTAAAGACATTATTAAGAAAAACATCGCTCTTTGACAATCGGCACAACCCTGTACACATGAATAGATTCCTGTTACGTTGACGACACTGGGACGGGAGCGATGACCCCGCACGTTGTGTCTTTATCACAATGGGGCTCCTTCCGTTCCAGTCTTTTTTTGGTCTGGCGCCGGGATATCGGAGCCGCAGCATCAAAGCGCTGATAACGGCGGCTCTTGCCGGTTTTGCGGTCTGCGGCTCTGCCGGCGGCGCGCTGCCTGTTGTTGCTGTCGATCTGCGGATCGAACGATGTTCGATTCTTGAGCATGCCGTAGATGATCCGAAGGATCTTGTGCATGCACGCGCCGATGGCAGCCATCCTGGTTTTGCCCTTTTTCAGATGGCGCTCGTAGACCTCCCGGATCAAAGGATTGGCGCGGATGGCCGTCACGGCCACCATGAACAGGATCCTTCGAGGCTCCTTGCGGCCCTGCTTACTCATTTTAAAGCCGCTGCTGCCGTCTCCGCTGATTTTAAAGGCCGGATGCAGGCCGAAGAACGAAGCCAGCTTTTTGACGCTGGCAAAGCATTCGACGCTCTGGTTCATGAAAACCTTGAAATTTTCTACCCGGTATGCAGCGCCGCGAGGTCTTTGATCACGGCTGTCTTTACCGTTGACTTTCAATATACGAGAGCATGAAGGTCAGGAAGAAAAAAAAAGGGTTAAAATATAGGCCTCCGGCTTCATGGGCTTGTTCCGATCGAGCCGGCTACCGGCCCCCTCCCTCCCGTGAAGCCCACGAAGGCATGGCCTTCGGCACGTGAGCTCTTCACACGCCCTTCTTCATGCTCTTCATGTCCTTCATGGTGAAATTGTTTTTCTCACGTCAAACAACCCCAAAATGGCACGGTTCCCTGTTGGAGGCTTCCATGATCGCTGAAATTCTTGCCACCGGAGACGAAATCCGCTCCGGCGCCCTGGTGGACAGCAATTCGGCCTATATCGCCGGACGGCTCGAAGAGGCCGGAGTCGAGGTCGTTCGGCACAACTGCGTCGGAGACGACCTGGATCGGCTGGCGGCGATTTTCATTGAAATCGGCCGGCGCGCCGACCTTTGTGTGGTGACCGGCGGTCTCGGCCCGACCGAAGACGACTTGACCGGTAAGGCCGCCGCCAAGGCCGGCGGCGTCTCCCTCTTGCTGGATGAAACCGCCCTGGCCTCGATCGAACGCTTTTTCAATGCCCGGAACCGGGTGATGTCCGAATCCAACCGAAAGCAGGCCATGCTTCCGCAAGGCGCCGCACGTCTGGACAACCCCATCGGCACCGCACCCGGCTTTGCGATGCGGATCGACCGGTGCATGTTTTTCTGCCTGCCCGGAGTACCGCCGGAGATGAAGCGGATGCTCCAAGACCAGGTGCTGCCCCGCCTGGGCTCCCTGCCCGGGGCGGAACCGGGCGTTTCACGCACGGTGACCATTTCCACCTACGGGTATCCGGAGTCGATCGCCGGGGAACGGGTCGCCGGTTTTTCCGAGCGGTTTCCCTCCCTGAAGCTCGGGCTTCGGGCCAAGTTCCCGGAAATCCAGATCAAAATTTACGCCCGGGGCACCGATCCCGTGCAACTGGACGGAAAAGTGGATGAGGCCAAAAAGTGGCTGCTTTCCCGCATCGGCGAAAAGACCTTTTCCACCAGGGGGGAATCCATGCAGGAAGTGGTCGGCCGCAGTTTGAAGGACTCCGGGGCCACGCTGGCGGTGGCCGAAAGCTGCACCGGCGGATTGATCTCCCACTGGCTGACCAACGTGGCAGGCAGCTCTGCCTACTTTCTGCTCTCTGCCGTGACCTATGCCAACCAGGCAAAGCAGGAGGTGTTGGGTGTATCGCGGGAAACCATAAAAAGCCGGGGCGCCGTGGATGAAAAGACCGCCGAGGAAATGGCCGAAGGCATCCGCCGCCTGTCCGGGGCGGATTTTGCCATTTCCACGACCGGCATTGCCGGCCCGGAGGGCGGCACCCAGGAAAAGCCGGTGGGAACCGTCTGCATCGGCCTTTCGTCCGAGCACAGCACCTTTGCCAGGAAGTATTTTTTCCCGTTCGGCCAGCGGCTGATGAATAAGAAAGTCTTCGCCATGACCGCCCTGGACCTCCTGCGGCGGGAGCTGCAAAAACAGAGATGACCCCGGATTGTGATCCGGGCCTCCGGGAAGATCCCCCACAACCCTTTATAGAGGCGCGAAGCGATTTTATTCTGCGCTCGTCTTGCTTGACCGGAAGGGCCGTATCGTTTAGTATGACTATAAGAGCGACGGTGCCGTCTCCCCCTTGGGCCCGGGCCCGGTATGCTGGCCTCTCTTTCTTCATTACAGCTTTTTTCTTTTTCGCCCTCGCCTGGACCGCCGATCTGAAGAGGCAGCGTCCGGAACACTCCTTACCTTTATCAAATCGCGGCAGCGATTTTATCAGGAGGGCGAGCCCATGAAACCTGCAATGCTTCCTTCAAACAAGGTCGTGACCATCGGTCCAGACGATGGCATTCTCCAGGCAAAGGCCAGGATGACGTCCCACGACATCCGCCATCTGCCGGTGGTCGATGGCAGCAATCGGCTCGTCGGGATTTTAAGCGACAGGGACCTTAGAAGCGTCCTGCCCTACGGGATGAGACAGGCCGACGACGTGGAGCATCTCGGCCGGGAGCTTTCGACTGTTCTGGTCTCCGAGGTCATGACCCGCGAGCCCCACACCATTTCTGAGGCATTCACGCTTCAGGATGCCCTGCTCCAGTTCCAGCGGTTTAACGTCGGCGCTTTTCCAGTGGTTGATGAGGACCAGAATGTGGTGGGCATTATTTCCTACCGGGACATGCTCAGGATGTTCATCAATTTTCTCGGCGTGGAGCAGCCCGGTGTTTTTCTGGCCGTCACCACCGGCAGCGATCCGGTCCTGATCCAGAAATTGATCGAACGGATCTGCGCCGAGAAGATTCCGATTGCCAGTATGCTGGTCATTCGGCCCTGGGAACAGGACCAAACGGCCATTTACATGTATTTGCTGACCAAGAATCTCTCAAGGATTCGAAAGATGGTCGAAGAAATGGGTGATTACACCCTGCTCAATCCGCTGAAGTGGTTCCTGCGGCAGTTCGATGGGGCGCCTTCAGCCGGCGAAGGCAGCTAAGTACAAGCGGGCGTAGTGATGGTGACGATGGTTTCCCCGCCGAGGCGCCGAGGGCGCAGAGGATGCGCAGGCGAATCCATACAAGGTTTTCTCTGCGTTCTCTGTACCTCGGCGGTGAGCGTCCCTGACCTGAGAACCGTCGGTGATGTTATGCCATCGAGCACTGAGGCGGGAAGGGACAAGCCATGCCGGGAAGATGGAAACTCAGGATCGTATCCCCGATTCGGGTCGTGGAAAAGATCCGGCCGGGCATGAGCATCTACGTCGGTTCCGGGGCCGCCGAGCCGCGAACCTTGATTCGGCAACTCCTGGCCTCGGACCGGGGGTACCTGGAAGATCTGGACCTCATCCAAGTGCTCAGTTTCGGAGAGGCTGTTTCCCCGGATGCTAGAAAAGCGCGCCATGTCCGGTTGAAAACCTTCTTTTCCGGCTGGATTGCCGAAAACGCGATCTCCGACGGGTATGTGGATTTTATCCCCAGCCGTTTCATGCACATCCCTGAACTGATTCGATCCGGGCGGGTTCACATCGACGCCGCCTTCGTGCAGGTGACGCCCCCCAATGCTGCAGGGTATTGCAGCTTGGGACCGGCGGTGGATGTGGCCAGGGAGGCCATGGAGCGGGCCTCCCTGAAAGTCGCCGAGATCAACCCTGCCAGCCCTTTTACCCAGGGAGACACATTGGTCTCCCTGGACGAATTCGATCTGTTGACGGTCTCGGACCTTCCCCTTCTTTTTGTGGAAAGAAGCAAACCCGATGAGGTGCTCGACAGGGTCGCATTCAACGCTGCAGCGCTGATCGAAGACGAATCTTGCGTGGCCTTTTCCGTGGGGCCTTTTTTCGAGGCGCTGGCCAAAAATCTCACCGGCAAGCAGCACCTGGGGATTCATTCCCCGTTTTTCACCGATGCGCTCATGGACCTGATGAAAAGCGGTGCGGTCACCAACCGGCGCAAGGAAACCCACCGGGGAAAGGCACTGACATCTTACGCGGTCGGCACCGAGGCCCTTTTCCAGTGGTTGAATCAGAACCCCTTCGTCGATTTCCAGTCCATAGACAAAGTGTACAATCCGACGTTTATCGGCCGCAATCCCTGCTTTGTCACGATCATTCCAGTCAGCCGGGTCGATCTTTACGGCCGTGTCAGACTTCAGGCGGGCGGCAGCAAGATGGTCATCGGCTCCGGCGAAGTCGTCGATTTTTTTGATGGGGCGGAGGTTTCCATCGACGGCCGGGCGATCTTTACCCTGCCCAGCAGGAATCCGGAGGGCAGCGCCAATATCCTGCCGACCATCGCCGCCCAACCGAACCAGTTCAACCCCTACGAATCGGTCAAAACCGTGGTCACCGAATACGGTGCGGCCCACCTGGCAGGATGCACGGTGCGGGAGCGTGCCCAGGCACTGATCGAAATCGCCCATCCCGATGACCGTCAGCGGCTCGTGAAACAGGCCAAGGAGGCCAGGATTCTTTACCCGGACCAGATCTTCATCGCCGAAGGGGCAAAAATGTACCCGTCGGGAATCGACATTCCTGAGACGGTCAAAGGGGGGCTGGAGGTGAGGTTTCGCCCGATCAAACCCTCGGACGAAGAAGGGATGCGCCGGTTGTTTTACCGGTTTTCCGACGAAGCGGTCTATGCGCGCTACTTTCACTCGGTCAGGGCCATGCCCCATGCCAAGATGCAGGCTTACGTGAATGTGGACTGGAGCCAGGTGATGTCCATTGTCGGCGTCGTCGGAGAAGAAGGTCAGGGGGCGTTGATCGCAGAGGCGCGGTATATCGTCATTCCTGGATCGAAAAAAGCCGAGGTGGTTTTTGTGGTGGACGAACGGTATCAGCGCCGCGGCATTGCCACCGAAATCTACCAGCTCCTGGTCAAGCTGGCCGTGGAGCGGGGAATCCGGGAGTTTGTCGCAGAGGTTCTCTTTTCCAATTCGGCCATGATGAAGGTATTTCGAAAGGGGGGCCTGCCGGTCCGGGCCGTCCTGGAGGAGGGGATCTATCACATCGTCATTCCGCTCGGCATTTAGTGAACGCTATGATTTCGAATTCGTCCAGCAGCATGCCGTATTGGCGGCCCTATCTGTGCATTTTATAATCAATCCACCTTCCGGGAAACGAAAAAAATAAACTCCGACAAATCTCCGGTTTTCCATGGAAAACCGGTGTGAATGACATAAGCCCAAATCGGTCCCGCTCCTCATTTTTGGGTTTGCAGGGCCGATTTTTTCAGATAGAAACGGGATTCGCCTTTTGGCATTCATTTCTTTGAGCGAACCAGGACAGCGACGACAATTTCAAAAGAGGGAAGGATTGCATGTCATCGAAAGTATTTATCGTGTACTGTTCTCCTGCCGGGACCACGCGGCATGCGGCCCGGGTCATCAAAGAGTCTCTGGACGGCACATCGGCAGAGGTGTTTCCGATGGATCTCGGGATTTTCCGGAATCACGCTGCCTTCAAAAAAATGATCCGGGCTTCGGGTAAGGGCGATTGCCTGTTTGTCGGCTCGCCGGTTTACCGGGATGTGGCCGTGCCCCCTGTCATGTCCTTCATAGAGGAGATGGCCAAGGTGAAAGACGTTGCCGCAGCACCCTTCGTGACATGGGGCGCGGTGACCAGTGGAATCGCCCTGTGGCAGATGGGCCGGGCGCTGAAGGAAAAAGGATTCGTTTTGGCCGGGGCGGCCTCCGTCGTCTCGGAACACTGCATGATGTGGCGTTCGAAGGCCCCCTCCGGTGCCGGCCGCCCGAATGCGGAGGACGACCGGAGGTTGAAGAAATGGGCACGGGAGCTCTTCGAACGGGTTCAACTTGGTTCTGTTGCACCGCTGGCGCTTTCAGACCTGGACTACCAGTCCCGAGCCCATGCAGAGGAGATGAAGCAAAAAATCGGAAAGCCCTGGGAGATGGTTCCCAAGACCGTGGACGAAAAAAAGTGCACGCAGTGCGGGGTTTGCGTGGAAGAATGTCCGGCGGGCGCCGTTTCCTTGGACCCGTTTCCGGCGTTCGAGGAAACCTGCTTTGACTGCTTCAACTGCGTCCGACTCTGCCCGGAAGACGCCATCGGTTCGCGACTGACGGCAGAAGCGATCGAACAACACATCGGCCAGTTGAAGAAAAAATACGGAGAAGAGCCGGAAACCCGAGTTTTTTTGGGCGCTTAAGCTCCAAAAAGCTGGGATGCCGGGAGGCCGGAAGGCCTAAAGGACAGATGTCCGATGTCGGATGTCCGATGTCAGAAACTGCCGGATGTCGGATTGGAAATTGTTTGCTCATTGGCGGCGGGCAGGAAACAAAGAATATTGATTGTGGCTCGGTAATTGTAGTGATAAAAAAACCTTGAAAGGAGTTTTCCCGAAGCCTGGAACCTGGCCCGCGTTCCTTGCAGAATTGGGATTGCGTTCAGCTTTTCTCAATCCTTTTCGTTTCAGGTGAAATCATGATCGAATCGCGGTAGCGATTCGATCGGGAGGTGATCATGTCCAAGTCTAAAGACACGAAAAAGGACAGCAAAAAGAAGCCGGCAAAAACCCTCAAGGAAAAGCGCAAGGAAAAGCAGGAAAAAAAGAAGGGAAGCTGACAAGATTCTCCGACTGATGACCTTCAACATCCGCTTCGGTGCCGGAAGCGAGGAGCCCGAGAAGCCGGGATACGACGTGCCTTCCTCGGCGGCCAAGATCCTCGCCGTGGCAGAAGCCATCTCGTCGGCTGCCCCTGATGTCGTGGCGCTTCAGGAAGTCAGGGATGCGACCCAGGCCGGACACATCGCGCGGCTGCTGGGTATGAAAACCGTCTACTCGCGCCATCCGGCCGCCTACAGCCTCGACTTTTTCGAATGGGGTCTCGCCTTCCTATTTCGCTCGGAAAGGATGTCCATGGACAACCCGGATCTGGACAATCCGGGAGACGACAGAACCCGCCGAAAAATGCTGGCGATCACCCTGGCCGGGGAAGAAGGGAATCTCTCCCTGCTAAACGTCCATTTCCATCACCGGGAAATTAAACGGCAGGCCGATCGGCTTGCAGCATTTTGCTTCGGCGGTGGCTGGCCCCAGGTGCTCATGGGAGATTTCAACTGCCAGGCCGACGATGGCTCCCTGGCCCCTATCCGGAGTCACTGGACCGACACCTGCCGGGCGGTGTCCACCGAATCCAGCCGGGAAGCGGAAGAGACCGGCACTCTGCTCGAAAGCCGGGCACGCATCGATCATATCTTCGTTGACCTTCGGTATTTCACGGTCGAAAATGCCGGGCTGGTGGCGAACGAGCATCGACAGGCCTCAGACCACATTCCGTATTTTGCGGACATCAAAAGACTTTCCCAGGTATAGGCCAAAACCCCGAATCGATTCCCGGCCGCAGGCGGCGCCGTTACTTTGCGGGGGCGGGGGCGGTGCTTGTCTGCCGGCGGCCCAAACGCCTGAACAAAAGGGCCAATGCGGCAAAGGTGACCACAAACACCGGAACGGATGCGGCAAGCCACACGGCTGCTGCGCGGGCGAAGACGCCGAGAAAAGATGCCGCCGTGGCCCAGAAATCTGCCGAAAACAGCGCCATCAGCTCCTGGAGGGTCATCGCTGGAGGCGGCACCTGAAACAGGGCGGCCCCCCAATTGACAAAGGGAATGAGCAGCGCCAGCTGAAGCGGATACACGAGATAATTGGCCAGCTGAATCACCGGCAGGTTGAGGCGCAGCACCAGGGCGAGAGCCGTGCAGACCACAGTGGTGGCCCCGAGCAGCGGGAAGACACCGATGACCGCACCCAGGGCGAAACTGGCGGCCAGAAGATCCGGAGAGGTCCCCTGGCGCAGGAGGCGCAGGATCGGTTTTCCAACACGATGCATGAATGCGGCCTTGATTTTTTTCATGGAATCGACTCCCCCCCGGACAACCGCTTAATTAAAATGCCTCCTGTAAATCCTTCTACTGAGCATCGTATTGCATACAACTAGTATAAGCGTTGTTTTTCAAGGGATCAATCCGGGTGTTTTTATGGAAGATTGAGGGGACAATGCCCTAATTTTGGAACCGGCGCCAGGCCAGGGCGCTGATGCGCCGGCCAGGAAGCTGGGAGGCATAAGTACAACTTAGAACCCGATCTGAGCCATTTTGCGATTACCTTCGGAAAAAACTCGCCAGAAACGCGGGCGGGGATGAACCCCGCCCCTACCTACGGGGTGGCGATGGCATCGTAGGGGCGGGCTTTACTTGTCTCGCCGTAGCTTCAGCGAAGGCGGATGCCCGACCGTAAAGAGATCCGAAGAAATAATCGCTCAATTTAGGTAGAAGTTAGAATTTAGAATTTTAAAAAAGACAGAGGACGGAAGGCGCTGCGCGCAAGCTGGTAAGCAGGGCGCTTCGCGCCAGCAATTAAGCTGCTGAGCTGGTAAGCTGCTGAGCTGGTAAGCAGGGCGCTTCCCGCCGCTGGGACGCTATAAAGCCAGATGTCCGAGGGACAAAAATAAAAGCGATTGAACCATGAAGAGAATGAAGGACTTAAAGGAGGTAAAAGACAGATATCAGATATCAGAGGTCGGATGTCGGCCCTGTCGGCTGGGTTTCTTTGGTTCTTTCTGACATCTGACCTCCGACATCTGACATCTGGCGCGCAGCGCCCCGCTCAGCAGCTTAATAGCTTATCAGCCCAGCGGCGCGCAGCGCCTCGCTTAGCAGCTCAACAGCTCAGTATCTTAACAGCCGGCGCGTAGCGCCCCGCATCCCAGCATCCCAGCCGGCGCGCAGCGCCTCGCTTCCCGGCATCCCAGCGCGCCGGAGGCGCCTCACCTTCGGTCCCTACTCGAACAGTTTCAGATACCGGCCGTAGCCTTTTTCTTCGAGTTTTTCTTTGGGGATGAACTCCAGGGCCGCGCTGTTGATGCAGTAGCGCAGGCCGGTCGGCGCCGGCCCGTCGGTAAAGACATGGCCGAGATGGCTGTCTGCGTGGCGGCTGCGCACCTCGGTGCGCACCATGAAGTAGCTTTTGTCGGTCTTTTCCACGACGTTTTCCGGCGCCAGGGGCCGGGTGAAGCTGGGCCAACCCGTGCCGGACTTGAACTTGTCGGTGGAAGAAAACAGCGGCTCGCCGCTGACGATGTCCACGTAGATTCCCTCGGCCTTGTTGTCCCAGTATTTGTTGTCAAATGGGGGTTCGGTCCCGTTTTCCTGGGTGATTCGGAACTGCTCCGGGGTGAGCCGTTTTTTGAGGGTTTCGACATCGGGTTTACCGTAATTTCCGGCATCGCCCATGCCTGGGATCCTCTGAGCGGTCCCAGAGGCGTTCATCGCCGCCTTTGGTCCGGTTTCGACCTGGCCCTCGTTCAACTTTCCGATCATTTCCTCGACCGAGGCGTTCCAGGTTTTTTCGATAAACTGGTCCCGTCCCGAACCGCTTCGGTACCAGTGGTATCGGATCGAGCGTTTCTTGTAGTAGTTCTGGTGGTATTCCTCGGCCTCGTAAAATTCGCCCAGGGGGCGGATCTCGGTGACGATCGGCTCGTCGAAGGGGCCGGTATCGGCCAGGGTTTGCTTGGAGTCCTCCGCCAGCTTGCGCTGCCTCTCGTCGGCGTAGAAGATGGCCCCAGCGTACTGGGCGCCTCGATCCACGAACTGGCCGCCCGGATCGGTGGGATCCATGGTTCGCCAGAACACCCACAGCAGCTGCTCATAGCCGATTCTTGCCGGATCGTAGACGACCTTGACGGCCTCCACGTGCCCGGTGGTTCCGGCGGACACCTGATTGTAGGTCGGGTTCTTGACGCTTCCTCCTGTGTATCCCGATACGGCGTCGATCACCCCTTCGACTTTCTCAAAATCCGCCTCCGTGCACCAGAAGCATCCGCCGGCAAATACGGCGGTCTTCATGTCTCCGAAGCCTTCGGATGCGGCCGGTTTTTCCATATCCTCCATGGTCGCAAAGCCCACTGCGCTGATACAAACAGCCGCAAGCAAAGCGATGGAAAAAAGGATCTTTCGGATATCGGTTTTCATGGTGTACCTCCTTTATCGGACCACCCGGCGACGGACGCCGGGTTTTTCCCTGGTTGAAAAGAACATAATCATTATCGGCAAAGGAGGAATAAAGAAGATGAAAAGATTTGACATTCATCCCTGCCAAGAGAGTATACTGAGCGCCAAGGCGGATGTGAAAAATGAAATTCGGCGACCGGATCCAACTGCGGATCAAAGAAGCTTCTGTGTATCAGGCCCACGGTTTGTTTTCCGAGGCCGTTCAGCATTACCGCGGGACGCTGGCGATGCTCGAGCCCGTGCAGGACTCGCCGGGAAAGCGAAAACTCACCGCCTACATCACCGAACAGCTTCACAGGATCCAGACTGAAGCCGCCAGGGTGAGCGCCCTGGAAAAGTCCCCCCAGCTCAGCGATCGGCAGCAGCAGGTCGTTCGGCGCACCGTCGGATCCGACAAAGACCGAAACAACGGGGAGGCCGATTTTCAGGTCGCCGCAACCCTCATGGGCTTTGGACACTTCAACAAAGCCCTTGCAGGATTCCATGCACTTTTGAAAACGCCTGTGTTCCGGGTGCGTGCCGCCAAGAACATTCTTCGATGCTTGATTGCCGTGGGTTCAACTGCCATGGCCGCAGGACAATACCACCAGTGGCTAGAGAACGAAGAGATCCCCGAAGAAGACCTGAACGACATCCGCGTTTTCCTGGAGGGAATTCTTCGCCGAAAGGGAAGCGGTGAAACACTCGTGCGGCCGTCGGCAAAACAGCCAACAGGGCCGGCCGCTTCCAGCGACAGCGATCTGTTCGACATCATGGCTGTTGTGCTTCCGGGCGAATCCGGAAACGGGAAGGCCGAGCCTCCGGCTTTCGACGTGACCAGCCAGAGCGGGGGCTTTGTCAGCCTCCTCGTTCCTGCGGCGGAAAAATCGGTCTTGGCCCGGCTCAAGCCGGCGGCAAGGATCCGGAAGGTGGGCTTTTTTACACCCGAGGCCTTATTTTTCGAAGACTGCGTGGTATCGACGCGGCTCCGGATCGATCAAGGCAGAAGAAAAGGGGATTTTTCGGTGACATTGCGTTTGTCGGGAACCAGATAGAGCGCTTGTCAAAATGTCATCGAAATTAATGGGGTGTTTGAAGAGCAGCGGCAATCAAGGAGAGCTCAGCAGGCGCTGATGCAAGGTATCCTATGGCGTTTTTATCTTGTCCAGATACTTGTTCAAATCATATTCCTGAACGACCGAGATTCGGATAAACCGTCCCCGGAGGCGGCGAATGATTAGGTCCTCATTTGGAATCTCTGAAAACACCTCATCGGAGATTTTTTTTAACGTGACTTTGCCGAGCTGAAAATCCTTCCCGTCGTATAGTTTCACCTCGAAACGCTCCGGAAAAATATTGTCAGGTCCTGAATAAAAAAAGGAGATCCCTCCGCGGCTGACGTCTGCGATTTCAAGGTTGTCCGGTTGAGGCTTGACAAAAACGCGGATTTTCAGATCTTCGGCGCTAAAGCGTTTGGCCTTCCGAAGATTCAGGCCAATTCGCTTGGAAAAAAATTTAGGCATGTGCGTGGATTTCCTTGTTTCGCTGCGGCAGGACAGCCTCTCTTCTCATAAAATGCCTGATATGTCAATAAATCGCCCCTGTTGCGCACACACGGCCGGCCTTGCCCATGCCCGGGGTTCGGGTTTTTTTCTTTGCTTCATTTAAAATGGCGCACTCAGATTTTATCTGAGCTTTTCGAATTTTTTGACCATGGACTTGATGACGTCTTCCTGGACCTGGCTTTCCCGCTTGAACTCCACGCCCAATCCGTAGGACTCGGATCGGACCACCGTCCCTTTGATCTTGATCGGACGGTCCTGGTCCGGTGCCATCAGCGTCATCAGCACGTCTTTTCCCTCCGGAAGATTTCTGCCGGTTCGGATGAAGATTCCGCTGTCGCTCATGTCCTGAATGAAATCCCGGTAGTACTCGCCGTCCACCATGTATTCGACGACCTCCTGCAGGTAGATTCGTTCATGGCGGCGCTGGCCTTTGTCGCTTTCTTCGCCGGTATCCCGGTGGGAGCCTTCGAAGAAAACCAAAAGAATCGACTGAAGCGATCCTTCGATATCGCGGTATTCGGCTGCGGAAAGATTCAGGATCTCGATGTTGGCCTTGTTCAGCAGCCACTGATTGATTACTCCTTCCATCACCCGCGGATCTTTATCCAGGCGGAAGATTTTGACTCGTTTCGGCATGGCTGTCCTCTCCTCTGATGGGGTGTTCTATCTTACGGTATTTATTGTTGTTTCTCAGGTTCGCACGGGTTTGTCAAGCAAAGATGCCTCCCGGGGGCCTGCGGGGGGTTCCGGGTTCAGGGTTCAGAGGTTCAGGGACTGTCGGATATCAGATATCGATGCCGGAAAAGGGCCAGACGACAGAGGACAGACGACAGATGACAGAAAACAGAAAACAGCAAAAAGCCGTCCGATGAGTTTTTCGAGCAGTTGCTGTCATCTGTTATCTGTCGTCTGTTCTCTGGTTTTTCTCCGACGTCTGACATCGGGTAATCGCTTGGTGCTTGTTCCCATTGACGCCTCGCAGCCGCTTTACTTTTCAAACTGACGCTGTCATTCTCCAACGCGGAAGAAGACCCCGGACTGCGAGGCCGAAAATGTCGGAGTGCCATGACATCATCCGAGTGACGGCGGCGATTCTTGCAAGAGACCAGCGGGTTTTGATCGCCCGGCGCCGCCCCGGCGGGCATCAGGCCAACCGATGGGAGTTTCCCGGCGGAAAGATCGAACCGGGAGAATCTCCCCCCGAGTGCCTTTGGCGGGAGCTCAGGGAAGAATTCGACATCGATGTCACGGTCGGGGAGTATCTCGGATCACACCGCCACCGGTACGATTTCGGCGTCATCGAACTGATGGCCTATCGGGTTGAATGGCGCGGGGGACAAATGGTTCTGCGGGACCACGTCGCTGTGCGATGGGCGGCTGCAGAAGAGATTTCCGATTACGACTTCGCTCCTGCCGACGCCCCGTTTGTAGAGCGAATCCGCAGCGGTGAGATCCCTCTTTAATGCGGTTTGGAAATCCTAACCCTTGGTGCCCGATGGCATAATTTCGGTGACGGTTCTCGGATCAAAGGACGCTTACCGCCGAGACACAAAGGGCGCAGAGAAAACCTTGTATACATTCGTCTGTGCAGCCTCTGCGCCCTCGGCGCCTCGGCGGTGAAACCATCGTCACCATAATTGCGTCCACATGTGCTGAGGACCAGGGCAGTTTCCCCTGTACAGTAAAAACCGAATCATGATATAGCGCGGCAAACCCCGACTGGAAGGGGTTTTTTCTGCACGCTGCCGCTGCGGCCCCCCGGAACGCCCTTGCCGGGGCTCAACGAGGATTTTTCCCATGGATTTCAAGTTCGAAAACGTCCTGGTCACCGGCGCTGCCGGCTTTATCGGGTATCATCTGTCCCGGCGTCTGTTGTCGGACGGCTGCCGCGTGACGGGCGTGGACAATCTCACCCCTTACTACGACGTGGGGCTCAAACAGGCGAGGCTGGAGCAGCTGGATCGTTTCTCCGGTTTTTCCTTTCACCGGGTCGATCTCGCCGACGAAAACGCGTTGGCGTCCGTATTCTCAGGCGAACGGTTCGATGTGGTGGTGAACCTGGCCGCCCAGGCCGGGGTCCGGTATTCGCTTAAAAACCCCCAGGCCTATGTCTCTTCGAACCTGACAGGATTCGTAAACCTTCTGGAGGCCTGCCGCCACGGCCGGATCGGGCATTTGGTGTTCGCCTCGTCCAGCTCGGTATACGGGTCCAACACGAAAATGCCGTTTTCGGTCCACGACAACGTGGATCATCCGGTTTCCCTCTATGCCGCCAGCAAGAAGGCCAACGAGCTCATGGCCCACACATACAGCCATCTTTTCGGGCTTGCCTGCACCGGGCTTCGGTTTTTCACCGTATACGGACCCTGGGGCCGGCCGGACATGGCTCTTTTCCTGTTCACCCGCGCGATTTTAGAGGGACAGCCGATCCAGGTCTTCAATCACGGCAAAATGAAAAGAGACTTTACCTACATCGACGACATCGTCGAGGGGGTGGTCCGGATCATGGGCCGGCTGCCCGAGCCGGATCCCGCCTTCCGCTCGGACGCCCCGGACCCGGGGACTTCCACGGCGCCCTACCGGATCTACAACATCGGCAACAATCAGCCCGTGGCGCTGGAACGGTTTATCGAGATCCTGGAGGCGGTTCTCGGGCGGGAAGCCAAAAAAGAATATCTGGATATGCAGCCCGGCGACGTGCCGGCGACCTATGCAAACATCGACGATCTGATCGAAGCAGTCGGGTTCCGTCCGAAGACGGCGCTTCGTATCGGCATCGAACGCTTCGTGAAGTGGTACCGATCCTACTACGACACCGGAGGAAGTGAATGAAACTGGCGGTCATCGGCACCGGATACGTGGGCCTGGTCACAGGGACCGGCTTTGCCAACCTGGGAAACGAGGTGGTCTGCCTCGACATCGATGCGGAAAAGATCGGCAAACTGCGCAAAGGACAGATCCCGATCTACGAGCCGGGCCTGGAAGAGCAGTTTCGCCGGAATCTCAAGGCGGGGAGGCTGGTTCCGACCACCGACGCCAAAAAGGCGGTGGAAGACTCGGAGATCATTTTCATCTGTGTGGGCACCCCCACAAACGAGCGGCTCGAAGCAGACCTTTCTGCGGTCAAAGCGGTGGCCCGGAGCATCGGCCGGTACATGAACGGATACAAGATCATCGTCAACAAGAGCACCGTGCCGGTGGGCACCGCCCGGATGGTCCGAGACATCATCTCCGAAAGCCTGACTGTGGACATGGACTTCGACGTGGTCTCCAATCCTGAATTTCTCAGGGAAGGGGCGGCGCTCAAGGATTTTGAAAATCCGGATCGGATCATTCTCGGCACGGACAGCGAGCGGGCCGAACAGGTCATGACCTCCCTTTACCGCGCCCGGGAGCGGACCGACAAACCGATCATGGTGACCGACGTCCGCAGCGCAGAGTTGATCAAGTACGCCAGCAACGCCATGCTGGCGGCTCGAATCAGCTTCATGAACCAGCTCTCCCGGCTCTGCGACCGGGTCGGCGCCGACATCAAGGAAGTTTCCCGCGGCCTTGGCTTAGACAGCCGAATCGGCTCGCGCTTTCTCCAGGCGGGGGTCGGCTACGGCGGAAGCTGCTTTCCCAAGGACGTCGTCGCGCTGATCACCACGCTGAAACAACATGGGTGCGAGGCGGACCTTTTCGAGGCCGTCCATCGCGTCAACCAGGCGCAGTACGCGGTGGTGCTGGAAAAGCTGGAGTCGGTGCTGCAAATCCCCGGCAGCACTGTGGCGGTCTGGGGCATTGCCTTCAAGCCGAAAACCGACGACATTCGGGAGGCGCCCTCGCTGAAGGTCATTGCCGAGCTTCAGAAACGGGGGGCGACGGTACGCGCCTGTGATCCGGCGGCGGTGGAAAACGCCAAAGCAGAGCTTACCGGTGTGGCCCTTTTCGATGACCCCTACGAAACCATTCGAGACTGTGACGCCCTGGTGGTGATGACCGAATGGAACGAGTTCAGAAACCTGGACATGCGGGCGGTGCGGATTCTCCTGAAGCAGCCGATCGTCGTCGACGGCCGCAACATCTACAACCCAAAAGAGATGCAGGAGATGGGGCTGATCTACCGGGGCATCGGCCGGGGAACAGGCGAAGCCTGATGAAGCTGGCGGTCTCGGCCCTGCTGCTTTACGGGCTTTATTGCCTGGTGCTGTTCCTGTTTCAGCGGGCACTGATGTTTCCGCGCTATTTGATCGAAGCCGGCGCCGGTCCCCCGGCCGATGCCGGCCTTGTCGTCGAGTGGGTCGACGCCGGCTTCGGTCCGGTGGAGTCGTGGTTTTTGCCGCCGGCCGGAAGGCCCGCGGGACCGGCGCCGGCCGTGATCGTGGCCCATGGAAACGGGGAGCTGATCGATTTTCTGCCCGCAGAGTTTGCGCCGCTCCAGCAGATGGGGGTGGGGGTGATGCTGGTCGAGTATCCCGGCTACGGGAGATCCGGCGGATCCCCGAGCCAGGAGCGGATTTCACGGATTTTCCAGGCGGCCTACGACCGGCTTTGCCGCCGGCCGGCGGTCGACGCGAACCGAATCGCCTTTTTCGGACGCTCCCTCGGCGGAGGGGCGGTCTGCGAGCTTTCCCGCCACCGCAAGGCCGGGGCCTTGATCCTGGTTTCCACCTTCACCAGCGCGCGATCCTTTGCCCGGCGGTACCTGGCCCCGGGCTTTCTGGTGCGGGACCCCTTCGACAATGTCTCGGCCCTGGCGGCGTTTCCCGGGCCGGTTCTTCTCGTCCACGGCCGGCACGATGAAGTGGTCGGATTCCGCCACGCACAGACCCTTTTACAGGCAGGCAGCCACGTCCGCCTCATCGCCCTGAACTGCGGTCACAATGACTGCCCGCCCGATCCGCAAAAATTCTGGCGGCAGGTCGCCGATTTTCTGCTCGAAGCCGGCATCCTGGCCCGCCCGGCTGTGGACCGGGAACCCGCCGGCGTTGACAAGGCCCCGGTGGACTCCGTAGAAGAAATCAAGGGACGGATGTCGGAGGACAACCAGAGGACAGACGACAGATAACAGATGACAGCAACTGCTCGGAAAACTCATCGGAAGGTTTTTTTTGTTTTCTGTCCTCTGTCATCTGTATTCCGTCTTTCTCTGACATCCGGCATCCGGCAGTTTCTGAACCCTGAGCCCCGCACCCTGAACCTCTGAACCTGGAACCCCCAGCATGGACCGCTTCCTTCCCGATACATACGATCAGTACATCAAGGGATTGATGGACATCAGCCGGGCGATCACCTCCGATCTTTACCTGGAGGATATTCTCAAGCTGATCGTCATGGTGACGGCCAAGGTGACCGGGGTGGAAATCTGCTCCCTTTGGCTGATCGACGAAAACGCACGGCCGCCGATGATCCGGCTCAAGGCAACCCAGGCCATCGATCCGGATTATGTCAATGACCGGTCTCTGGGCCTCAATGAAGGCGTCGTGGGGCTGGTAGCCTCTGAAAACCGGCCCCTGATCGTACCCGACGTCCTTTCCGACCCCCGCTTCAAGGAAAAGGAAATGGCCCGAAAGATGGGGCTGGTATCGATGCTGGGCGTGCCGCTCCAGGTCAAGGACGGCCGGGCCATCGGCGTGCTGAACTGCTTTACCGCCGAGCCCTACGATTTTTCAGAAACCGAGATCAACCTCGTGACGGCCGTTGCCCACCAGGCGGCCATGGCGATTCTCAACACGGAATTGATGGTCAAGACCAAGGTGATCCGGGAGGAGCTCGAGACGAGAAAGCTGGTGGAGCGCGCCAAGGAGGTGCTCATGCGCCGCCGCGGCAAGACAGGAGACGAAGCCTATCAGTGGATGCGCAAACGGAGCATGGACAGCAGAAAGCCCATCGGCCAGGTGGCCGAAGCGATCCTGCTCTCGGAGGATCTGGAGTAGGGCGCCTGCGGCGCCGATAGAAAGAAGCTGCTGAGCTGTTAAGCTGGTAAGCTGCTGAGCAAATACCAGATGACAGACGACGGATGACAGATGACAGCAACTCAATCGGAACACTTCTTGCCGTTTTCTTTCCCCTTATGAAATTTCACTCGAAGGCGGGGTTTTCGTAGGGCACGACCTGCGCCTGCCCGCGCGTAGCCGGAGGCGAAGTCGGGTGTCGTGCCGACGTGAACGACACCCGTCTTCGTTGCTCCGCAACTTCGCCATGGCGCGCGGATGCCGTTCACTACATCGGCAGAGGCTTCGGGGAAAGTTTCAGTATTGATCAAACTGGACGCCCCGGCGGCCAGCGGCGGGGCTGGCCTCTGTCCTCTTTTTCTAAGCCCCCACATCCGGTTCTTGCTTAGCAGCTCAGTAGCTTAGTGGCTTAGCAGCTCAGCAGCTCAACAGCTTCATCTCAGGGGCCGCAGGCGCGCTATGCCAACTCGTCAAACCGGCAGCTTAAGGTCAGTTCCTCGGTGTCATGGGTGGTCTTCACCTTGTAGGGGAGCGTCTTGAACAGGTTGATCATTTTTTTGTTCTGGGGCGATGTGTAGGCGATGAGGCCGGCGATGCCGTTGTCCCGGGCCGCGTCGGCCAGTTTGCGCAGAATCCGCCGGCTGATGCCTTTTCCCTGGTAGTTTCGGTGCACGGAAAAGGCCACCTCGGCCATGTTGGTGTTGGGCAGCAGCATGCTTTCCCCCACGGCCACTACCTTTCCGAATCCGAATTCACCCACAATGGCCACCAGCGTCAGGTCCTTGACATAATCGATCTGTGATTTGGGTTCTACCTCGTCCCGGCCGAAGCTGGTCTTCTCATGGAAGAACCGGGACAGGACGTCATCCTTGGCGAGGTTGTAGTAGTGCTCCTGGATCCGGCGCTCATCCACCGGTTTGGAGGGGCGGATCGTGATCTCCTCGCCGTCTATCTCTAATACTTCCTCGAGTCGGACCGGGTAAATGCCGCGAACCGCCTCGCCCAGCGTCCGTTCGGTTCCGATGAGCCCCGAGCCTTTGGCCGCGTCGAAGAGTTCTTCCCTGAAATCCGGATGGGCGAGGCTGATCAGGCCCACGGCCCGCTCCTGCAAGCTCTTTCCAAACAGGTTGACGGCGCCGAACTCGGTGACGACGTAATGCACGTCGCCGCGGGGCACCACAACGGCGTTGTCGCCCAGGCTTGGAACGATGTGGCTCTTTTTCCCGTCTTCGGATGTGGAAAACAGCATAATGATCGATTTTCCGCCGACGGCGCGTTTTGCGCCCCGGACGAAATCCGGTATTCCCGAGACTCCGGCGTAGAATGTCTCCGGCATGGCCTCGGCCGCCACCTGGCCGGTCAGGTCCATGGCCTTGGCCACGTTCATGGAGATCATCCGGTAGTGCTGGCCGATGATGAAGGGATCGTTGACGTAGTCCGACGGGCGAAAGTCGACGGCCGGATTGTCGTGGAGAAACTCGTACAGGTAAGAAGAGCCGATGGCGGCCGAAGCGACGATCTTGCCCTCGTTGAGCCGCTTTTTTTGATTGGTGATCACCCCTTTGGAAAAGAGGTGCATGACGTCGTCGGTGATGTATTGGGAATGGATGCCCAGGTCGTTTTTGTTCGACAGCGCCTGGACGGTGGCCTGGGAGGCGGCGTCCAGTCCGATCTGCAAGGTGGCGCCGTCTTCGATGAGCCGGGCGATGTGCTGGCCGATGCGGGTGGCGGCTTCCGAAGAGCTTTGCGGCTCCACGGCCATCAGTTCCTCGTCGTGCTCCACGATGATGTCGACATCGTTGACATGGATGAAGCTCTGACCCAGCACCCGGGGCATTCGGGAGTTGACCTGGGCGATGACCATGTCTGCTGCCATTGCCGCGGAAAAGGTGACGTCCACCGAGACGCCGAGACTCATCCATCCGAAGTCGTCCGGCGGGGAGACCTGAACCAGGGCGACATGGATGGGGAGTTTTTTTGTTTTGAACAGCGACGGCACCTCGGACATGTTCATGGGGGAAATGAAGCGCTGGTTTTCGGCGATTTCCGGTACGCCGGCCGATCCCAGGTAGATGGTCCGGAGGCTGAGGCTGAAATCGTGGGTTCGGTTGGCGATTTCGGTCAAAGAGGTGGTCTCCTGGCTCATCATCCGCACAATTTCGATCCCGGAAAGACGCCTGGCCGCCTCCGAGAGAACCCGGACCAGCTGCTGCGGCTCTCCACAGGCCGAACCGATAAAGACCCGCTGGCCGGGGCGGATCTGATAAATGGCCTTTTCCGCTGTGGATCTTTTCTCGATGTAGTTGTCTGCCCAGTATAGCGAAGTGGTATTTTTCATGGATCTGTCCGTCCTCCCGACACTGCCGTGTCATGCTTTGAGAAAATCGTGGAAGCAGTGCTGTTATCTTGGACCGGTTCTTCCGGAGTGTCAACTGCAACCGGCACAAGAACACGCAAGGTCCTGTGCGGCCATGGGTGAGACGTTGTACGGCCCAAGGCGCTCTAAAGAAGCATCGACAGTCGAAAAGCATTACTTGCCCGGGATTCATCCATGGCTTATGGTGAAACTTGATTTTCCCTGCGACAAGCAGCAGGAAAAATCAAATTTAGATTAAAATTCTTCCTCAATTGAGCGATTATTTCTTCGGATCTCTTTCCGGTCGGGCATCCGCCTTCGCTGAAGCTACGGCGAGACAAATAAAGCCCGCCCCTGCGAGGCCATCGCCACCCCGCAGGTAGGGGCGGGGTTCATCCCCGCCGGCATTCCTGGCGAGTTTTTTCCGAAGGCAATCGCAAAATGGCTCAGATCAGGTTCTTATTCAATGGACGTTGAATCGATCATCGACCAGGTTTCGGGAAACTGCGCGGTTTCAGACGCCCGCAGTGCAGGGCTGTACCCGATATGCGGGCTGGCCCTGCGGCTGCGCGATCTGTTCAAGTAGGAAAAGGGGCTGCCGCCATGGGAGGAGCGTTCCGCGCCCGAGGTGCTCGAGTGGATCGGGGAGCGGGAAGAACTCCGGGACCAGATTTTCTACGTCAAGAAATCGGGGCGGTTCGCTCTGGCCTGCGCCCTTCAGGAAAGCGGGCTCCCGGATCTTAGGCCGGAGACGGTCCGCCGCCATCTGCCCGACATCTTTAAGGCGGCCAAATATGTCTATGTGTACCATGGCAAATGATCTCCCGGGAAATCCTCGATCCGCTTCAGGACAAAAAGAAAGGGTAAATTGATGATTCTGCCATACCAAGGCAAGACCCCGGTCATCGGAAAAGACGTATACATTGCACCGACCGCGGTCATCGTCGGGGATGTGGTGATCGGCGATCGGGCAAGCATCTGGTTCGGCGCCGTGCTGCGCGGCGATCTGGCACCGATCCGGGTGGGATCGGAAACCAACATTCAGGACAACTGCACGGTGCATGTCGACCGGGGCCATCCGGCGGTCATCGGCGCCCGGGTGAGCATAGGGCACAATGCCGTGGTCCACGGGTGCACCGTGGAAGACGAATCGCTTGTGGGCATCGGTGCCCGGGTTCTTTCCGGGGCCGTGATACGGACCGGATCGGTGGTGGCCGCCAATGCGGTGGTCCGGGAAGGGCAGCAGGTAGGGCCCCGGGAGATGGTGGCAGGCGCCCCGGCGAGGGTCAAACGGGAGCTTGGAAAAGATGAACTCGATCGATTCCTGCATGCGGTGAAAACCTATCTTCATCTTTCCGAGGTCTACCGGGCAGCGGAGCCTTGCTTATGATCGGAGTCCTTCTGGAGCGCGGAAAGCCCTCGGTCCGGCAAAACCTGACCGATCCACGGCCGGGGCGCGAGGAGGCGCTTGTCGGTCTCCGGCTGGCGGGCATCTGCGGAACCGACCGGGCCATGCTCGGCGGCTATGCCGAATTTTCAGGGATCATGGGCCATGAATTCGTCGGAGAGGTCCTCGACGCCCCCGGCTCGCCGGGCTGGGTCGGGCAGCGGGTTGTGGGCCGCATCACGATTTCATGCGGTACCTGTCGCCACTGCCGGCAGGGGCGGCCCGGGCACTGCGAATCGAGAAGCGTGCTGGGAATCCGGGCAAAAGACGGCGTCTTTGCAGAGCGGTTCTGTCTTCCGGCCGTCAACCTGGTCGCCGTCCCGGCGCAGGTTTCCGACGAGGCCGCGGTGTTTGCCGAACCATTGGCCGCAGCTCTGCGCATCGTCGAGCAGGTCCGTGTCTCCGAATCGGACCGCGTCCTGGTGATCGGCGCCGGGTGCCTGGGGCAGCTCGCCGCCCGGGTGCTGGCTCAAAGCGGCTGCCGGCTTCAGGTTGTTGCCCGGCATGAGCAGCAACGGCTGCGGCTGGAAGCATGGGGAATCCCGTGGATTCCGGAGAACAAGGGCGGGGCAAAGGCATATGATCTGGTCGTCGAGGCGACGGGAAGTCCGGCAGGATTTGACGCGGCCCTTCAAATGGTCCGACCGGAGGGGACGGTGGTGCTCAAGAGCACCCTGCCCGAAAAAATCTCCGTGGACCTGTCTGCCGTGGTCGTAAACGAGGTGGCGGTGGTCGGCTCGCGCTGCGGGCCGCTGGACAGAGCCGTTCAATGGCTTGCAGCGGGAAAGATCGATCCGACCGACCTGATCGAAGCCCGTTTCCCATTGGAAGAGGCGTCCGCCGCTTTTGCCCGGGCCGCGGCCCCCGGTGCGTTCAAGGTGCTGCTGAGCGGCTGAACCGGGCAGCGGAAAAATAACGGATGTCAGATGTCAGAGGAAAACCAGATGACAGAGGACAGACGACAGACGACAGAAAACGACAATAAACCTTCCGATGAGTTTTTCTGGCAGTTGCTGTCGTCTGTTCTCTGTCGTCTGTCCTCTGTTCTTTTCCGACATCGGGTATTTTCAATTTTTACCGGATCAGGTGACGACAAAGGGGCTGGCTGCGGCCTCGCCTGAAAGTGCCTTGTTGATCGAGCTTTCCAGAGTGCTGCGGCCGACCAGACCGGTGATCTGATCGAATACCTTCCCGTCTTTGAAAAGAATCAGGGTCGGAATCGACCGAATGCCGAATGCAGAGGGGGTTTGGGGGTTTTCGTCGACATTGCATTTAAAGAAGCCGACCCGGTCGGAAAAGCGTTGGGCCAACTCGTCCACCACCGGCCCGATCGCCTTGCAGGGGCCGCACCAGGGCGCCCAGAAATCCACCAGAACCGGACCTTCCGCCTGCATGACCCGGGATTCGAATTCCTGATCCGTCACATCCGTCACTTGTTCCGCCATGAAAGAACCTCCTTGGGTGTCATTGACAGCATTTCGTCCAACGTTGGGTGTTAAGAACAACAAAATGACAATCCGTTACAAATAGGGGAAAGATCGTTTCCGACATTCTAAGGCTTTTCCGGAGATTGTGAAGGGGTTATAATGATTTATTATCCATCTCAAAATCTGTAGAGGAGGGCTGGGGAGTGAGAAAGGTTGCAGAAAAAACGCCGCTGCGATTTCATTGGAGCCGGAGCCGCCCGTGAGTGAAAACATCGGGTACCTGATCGGTCTGACCGTCCTTGCGGTGGTTTACATCGCGGTCCGCAATTACCTGTCAAGCCGGTCCCTGAAAAAGTCCAACCGGAGCGATGAAGAGCTGCTATCGACCCTGGCCATGGTTCGCCGGTGCAGCAGCTTTGACATATTCAAGACAGCCGGAGAAGAGTGGAATTTTTCGGAGGGCAAGATTCAATCGGATTTCCAGGTGTACCTCAGGACGGGCGACATACCACGATACGTGGCGACCTACGCCCGGAGCAACGTCACCGAGGCGGACCTGAAGTACCGGGACATCATCTATCCGAGGGGGGGAGGCCGCCCGAGCTCCGGAGCCGGGTAGGGGAGGGCGCTGACGGGCTGCTGGAAGGTAGGAGGCTGGGAGGCTGGGATGCTGGGATGCCAGGAGGCTCAGAGGCCTAAAAGATAGACGACAGACGACAGATGACGGAGGACAGAAAAAAGCAAAAAAACCTTACGATGTGTTTTTCGAGCAGTTGCTGTCATCTGTGATCTGTCGTCTGTCCTCTGGTTTTTGAACCCAGAACCCTGTATCTTTGAACCCTGAACTTTTGAACATGGAGGTGAATCGATGCTGAAACTCGGAGAAAAGGGGGCCATCCTTCAACGGGACAAGGAAACTTACGCTATTGCACCCCATATTCCCTGCGGGGTCGTCACTCCGGAGCTGCTGCGGAAACTGGCCGATGTCGCCGAAAAATACAAGGCCCAGGCATTGAAGATCACCGGTGCCACCCGAATCGCCATCGTCGGCCTCAAGGAAGAGGACATCGACAAGGTCTGGGAGGAGCTTTCCCTATCTCCTGGTGCGGCGGTCGGTCTTTGCGTCAGAAGCATTCGCGCCTGTCCGGGCACCGCGTTTTGCAAGCTTGGCCAGCAGGATGCTCTCGGTGTCGGACTCAAACTCGACGAGACCTACCATGGAATGCAGCTTCCGGGGAAATTCAAAATGGCTGTTTCCGGATGCCCGTTGAGCTGCGCGGAATCCTGGGTGCGGGATGTCGGCCTCGTGGGAAAAAAAGACGGCTGGATGGTGACCGTAGGCGGCAATGTCGGGGCCAATCCGAGGATCGGCAAGGAACTCGTATCCGGGCTCGACGACGACGGTGCACTTTCGACGGTGAAAAAGGTGGTGCGGGTCTACCGGGAAAACGCCAAAAAGGGGGAGCGCCTGGGCAAAACCATCGAGCGCGTCGGCCTGGAGCCGTTTGAAAAGGCGCTATAGCGCCATCGGCAAACGCTGCTAAGCTGTAGGCCGCTGAGCAAGTAATAGAAGAAGATGTCGGATGTCAGAAACTGCCAGATGTCGGATGTCGGAAAAGGACGGATGATAGACGACTTTTGTAGGTATTTTGTTCGTGATTTGAAAATTGTGATTTGGAATTTGTTTGAAATTTGGTGCTTGTGATTTGATTATTTTCTCTTGAATCTGGAACCTGGAATGCATCCTGGCCTCCCCGTCTTCCAGCTTTCCAGCGGCGCGGCAGCGCCCTCCATTATCGACGGTATCCGGCAGCAGGCACCGCATCGGCGGCAGGTCCCGGCCATCCGGTAGGACCGGCGCTGGAAAAGGCGGGTGATCTTCAAGTCGGCGAGATACCGTCACCGGGCCACTGCCTTTACGGCGCTTTTGGCGGGTTTTTCTCTCACCGGAAAATCCGCTGGATGTCTTCCAGCGCCTCGGGGCCCATCATATCGAGCCGGGAGGCGATTTTGGGCTCTATAAGCGCGTAGCTGCCTTCGGATCGTGCACAGAGCACCTCTGCCTTGTTGTAGACCAGTCCTTCCATGACCGCCTCGCGCGGGCCGGTGCGTTCCTTGAGCCGGCCTTCGGCCCGAAGCTCCGCCCCCACATAGATGGGATGCAAAAATTCCACGGTCATCTTTTTGGTCAGGATCACTTTTTTCAGCAGATAGAGGGCAGACCAACTCATGATCTCGTCCAGAATCGTGGAGGTGATGCCGCCGTGGACCAGCCGGTCCCACCCCCGGTGGTGTCCCGGGATCGCCAGCCAGGAGAACACGGCGGTTTCATCGGTGAAGAACTTCATTTTCAGACCGCAGTCATTGGCGGGCCCGCAGGCGAAGCACTGGTGGTCTTCCCGGTTGGGGATGGGTTTCAGATGGCCGGACAGATTCATTCCTGAATGTTCCTTTCTTGAAGAAACCGTTGAGCAAATGGGGCTACCCTACCCTCATGCGAGGCGGATGTCCAGATCGTCGCCGGCGCATTTTTGACGAGAACCCCTGTCTGCGTTAGGATAAATAAAAGCGCTTCACGGTTTTATAGGGTCGCAGGTCCAAAAAGCCATGCCGACAGGGTCTGATGATGGAAAAAAAGAAGCTCTACGGAGAGACGCTCAAAGAGCAATATGAAGCCAGTGCAAAGGACCGGGTCCATCGGTTCATGCTGGCAGACGGAGCCGTTCGCGGCGCCATCCTTTACGGCACCCGGATGATCAACGAGATGCGCTCCAACCATGAACTGGGCATCCTGGAGACCCTGGTTCTGGGAAGGGCTTTTCTCGGGGCCGGCCTCATGGCGTCGGGACTAAAAAACCGGGATCGGATCGTCCTGAAGATCGACTGCTCCGGGCCGATACGGGGGCTGGTGGTGGAGGCCAACGCATTTGGAGAGGTTCGCGGATATTTGAAGCAGGTGCCGATTCCCATTGAGCGTCCATTGGAAAATACGGATCTGTCGTCCTTTTTCGGGGCGGGTATGCTGTCGGTAATCCGGCACCCAACCGGCGCCAAGACCCCCTTTACCAGCCAGGTGGCCCTGCGCTACGGAAACCTGGCAAAGGATCTGGCGGCATATTATGTGGAGTCGGAGCAGGTTCCCACGGCATTTCGGCTGGGAATCGATTTCGATCGGGAAGGAAACGTTGCCGGCGCCGGCGGTCTTTTTCTCCAGGCCCTTCCGGCCGCCGACGACGCCCTGGCCCGGGAGCTGGAAGACCGGGTGCACACTCTGCCGCCCATCGGCGCCGAGTTCGGCAGAAACCGGGACCCGAAGCGGTTGGTCAATACCTGTTTTGAAGAATTCAGCCCCGTGTTTACAGAGGACACGCGGATCGAGTTCATGTGCCATTGCAACCGGGAGCGGCTCCGGGGGCTGTTGTCGATGCTGCCCGCAGACGAGCTCAAAGACATCGCCGAAAACGGCCCCTTTCCCGTTGAGCTTCGCTGCCACTTTTGCAACACTCGCTTTGAATTTCCCCGTGAGAGCATCCGGAGGATATACGGGCAGCGATATCCGGACGGTTAGCACCGCCGCTGCGCGCCGTGCTGCGGGGATGCTGGGAAGCTGGGAAGCTGGGATGCAGGGCGCTGCGCGCCGCTAGGAGGCCAGGAAGCTGGGATGCTCGGATGCCAAAGACCGGAAAAGGGAACAAGAACTTGCTGACGTTTTTTTTGCTGAGCCTCCCAGCTTCCCAGCCTCCCAGCTTCCCAGCGGTGCCGAAGGCACAAGCTTCCCAGCCTACAGCTTCCCAGCGGCGCGCAGCGCCAAGCCTCCCAGCATTGAAAAGGTATCTTTAGAGATGAAAAAAAGAACAACATGAGAATCCTGCTGATCTCCGCCAATACGGAAATGATGAACATGCCGACGATTCCGGTGGGGCTGGGCTGCATTGCCGAGGCCCTGAGCCAGGAAGGGCACCGGGTTCGTCTTCTCGACCTCTTGGTGGAAACGGATCCCGTCGGGGCAGTAAGGTCGGCGTTTGCTGAATCGCCTTTTGGGCTGATCGGCATATCCCTGCGCAATATCGACGATCAGAACATGCAGGCCCCCCGGTTTCTGCTCGACGGGGCAAAGGCGGTTGTCTCCTGCTGCCGGGAAAACACCCAGGCGCCGATTGTCCTGGGCGGCGCCGGCTACAGCATCTTTCCCACCGCCTGTCTGGATTATCTGGATGCGGATTTCGGGATTCAGGGAGAAGGCGAGGCGGCCATGTGCGCCGTGGCGGACGCTCTTCAGGCGGGGGAAACGCCGACTGCGATCCCCGGCGTTTTTTCCCGGGGCCGGAAGGGGGCGGTGCGCCCGGAGCGGATCCGGAACCTGGGCTGTTTTCCGCTTCCGGCCCCGGAGTGGTTTCCTGTTTCCCGGTACCGGGCCGCCGATATGTGGCTTCCGTTTCAAACCAGACGGGGCTGTCCTCTGAAGTGCAGCTACTGCTCGACACCGTCCATCGAGGGAACCCGTATCCGGCGGCGGTCGGTGGACGCGGCGGTGGATTCCCTCAGACGCTGGGCCGATGCGGGGTTTCGCCAGGTGTTTTTCGTGGACAACACCTTCAACCTGCCGCCTTCTTTTGCACGCCGTCTTTGCGCCCGATTGGCCGATGAACGGCTGGGCCTTTCATGGCGGGCGATCGTGTACCCGGGAGGATTGGACAAAGATCTGGTCCGGGACATGGCACGGGCAGGCTGCCGGGAAGTGAGTCTTGGCTTTGAAAGCGGGGATCCGCAGATGCTGGCGGCCATGAACAAGCGGTTCGGACCGGAGGAAATTCAGGCTGCCGTGCGGCTGTTTGCCACGCACGGCATCCGGCAGATGGGTTTTTTGCTTCTCGGCGGGCCGGGGGAAACCCGGGCTTCTGTGGAAAGGAGTCTGGCCTTTGTCGATGCCTTGCAGATGGACGCGGTAAAGCTTACTGTCGGGATCCGGATCTATCCAAAGACCCGGGTGGCAGAGATTGCCCGGGAAAAGAAAATGATCGATGCCGAGGACGACCTGTTGTTTCCAAGGTTTTACCTGGAACCGGGGCTTGAAGACTGGCTGCCGCATGTGGCAGCAAAATGGGCTGAACAGCGCCCCCACTGGGTGTACTAGGGCGCTTCGCGCCGCCAGGTTCCGATGTCAGATGTCAGAGGTCAGAGGTCGGAGAAGGGGGGTCCGATGCCGGAGGTCCGATATCCGAAAAGGGTACTTGGTCGTTTTTTTTGCTGACATCGGACATCTGACATCCGACATCGGACATCTACAGCTTCCCAGCCACCCTGCAAATGACGGTGGAAAAAAGACAGCAACAAACAGACGATGAAGGTTCTTTAAAAGATGTCGATCGAAAAAAAGATGTGCCCTGCCTGCGGTGAACCGGTTGAGGCGGGGTGGAAAATCTGCCCGGCATGCGAGACTCCCCTTGCCGGGCCGGCGTGTCCCGGCTGCGGCCGGGCTGTCAAGGAGAACTGGAAGCGCTGTCCGGAGTGCGAGGTGCGGCTGCTTTGCCCGGCCTGCGGAAGACGGCTCCTCGAAAAGGGCGGCCGCTGCCCGAACTGCGGGGACGGAAGCGCGGGAAACGCCCGCTCCCCAGTGGCGGGGGCAATCGTGATCGAACCGGTCACGGGCCTGGAGTTCGTCTATGTTCCGGCCGGAGAGTTTCTCATGGGAGACACACTCGGCGAGGGAATCGAAAATGAACAGCCGGTCCACAGGGTTCGGGTGAGCGCCTTTTTCCTGGGCAGGACCCCGGTCACCCAGGAGCAGTGGCAGCGTATCATGAAAGACAACCCCTCTGGCTTTCACGATGCCGGCAACCCGGTGGAAAACGTGACATTGGCCGATACCCGTGCCTTCATCGAAGCGCTTTCGGGTGCCTCGCAAGGAAGACAATTTCTGCTTCCCACCGAGGCCCAATGGGAGTTTGCCGCCAGAAGCGGCGGAAAAGAGGAGCTCTACGCCGGCGGGGACAACCTAAACGCCCTGGGCTGGTGCGGCGAGAACAGCGGCGGCCGGCCCCGGCCGGTGGGCGGTCGAAAGCCCAACGGGCTCGGCCTGTTCGACATGAGCGGAAATGTGTGGGAATGGTGCCGGGACGGGTTTGTGGAAGACGCCTATGAGATCCACGCGGAAGTCGACCCGGTGATACCCGATACCGACGGCCTCCGGGTCATTCGCGGCGGAAGCTGGAATTTAGACCCCTGGAGTGCCCGCTGCGCCCGGCGGTTTTCTCTTCGGGCCGAAGACCGGGGGCCGGGACTCGGCTTCAGGCTGGTGATGGTCCAAGACGTGACGGAATAGACGCCGGCGTCGCCGTCCCGTTCTTTGAACGGAATTTGATCCAGGGCGAAGTTTCACATAAGAAAAGGAAAAATGGAAACAGTCTCTCCGATCGACAACGACATGGCCGCCTTCGAAAGGTTCTTTGCCGAACGGATCGAACCCCGCCTGGCGGGCTGGCACAAAGAAAACGTGCAGAAACTGGTGATCTTTCGGGAGACCATGAAACGATTTGATGACCGGATGTAATGCAGTTTGGAAATCCTGGTCCTCAGGGCGGGTAAGAGGCAATTGGCTTTGCCTTTCAACCCGAAGCGAAAAATTCGAAGCACGAAATATTCGAATTTCGGATTTAAGTTTAGTTGCCCTCCGGGCTTATATCGAAGCCGGGGCCTCCGGCTCCGGATTTTCACCGAATTTAGGAAAGGATGACACTCATGAGCGTCTTTCAGCAGCGAATGATTCGAGCGGCAAAACTGGATGTGCACCTGTACGAGGAGGTGGAGGCAGACAAGACCGCGATGGGCCAGGCGATGGGAGTGGTGGTTCTTTCCAGCCTCGCCGCCGGCATCGGTTCCATCGCCGCCATCGGGGTGAGCGGCATCGCCGTCGGGACGCTTTTTGCACTGGCCGGATGGTATATCTGGGCTTATCTCACGTATTTTATCGGCACCCGGTTTCTCCCGGAGCCGCAGACCAGGACCAGCCACAGGGAGCTGTTGCGGACCATCGGATTTTCGGCTTCTCCCGGCGTGCTTCGGGTGTTCGCGTTTATCCCGGGAATCGGTGCATTTATTTCCCTGGCGGCATCCGTGTGGATGCTGGTGGCCATGGTGATCGCGGTGCGGCAGGCCCTGGATTATACCAGCACGCTTCGGGCCGTGGGCGTTTGCGTGATCGGCTGGATCATCCAGACGGTGATTCTGCTCATTTTATTTGCCATCTTCGGCGGCGGGGGCGGACCGGCTCCCACCCCGTAGCACATATCGGCTATGGGATGTCTATCCCGAATATTTCATGAAATCTTTTCTTCGAAGATTAATTTACGTATGAACACAATAGCTTACAGTAGTTTCTCTGTTTCCTCTTCGCTTTCGGCGGTCCCTTTATAAAAAACGGAGACGTTATGGACGGCAAAAACAGAGGCCATACGAGGCGCGATTTTATGAAAAAGGTCGGCTTCGCCGGTGCCGGTGCTGTTGGGGCTTCGATGTCCTTCTGGGACCGAGCTGCGGGCAAAGAGCGGCCGACGGAGGAAGCACCGCTGTTCGTGCCGACCCGGCCTTTCGGCAGAACCGGTGTGGATGTTTCGATCCTGTCCCTGGGCGGGGTGCTCGGGACTTCGGAGATGATCGTATTCCGCCAGGCGTTTCAGCTTGGCGTGCGATACTGGGACACGGCCGACAGCTACCGATGGGGCAACAACGAAAAAGCCATCGGGAAGTATTTCGAGCGGTTTCCAGACGACCGCAGGAATATCTTTCTGGTCACCAAGTCGGGAAGCGCTCATCCGGACGGACTCGGCAAGGACCTGGCAGACTCCCTCAGGCGGATGAATACCCCTTACGTGGATATGTATTTCATTCATTCGGTGAGCGATGCGCAAAGGGAACTGACGCCGGAGATCAAGGCATGGGCCGAAAAGGCCAAAAAAGAGGGAAAGATCCGCCTGTTTGGATTCAGCGCCCACAAGAACATGGAAGAGTCCATGCTCACGGCGGCAAAGCTGGGCTGGATCGACGGGCTCATGGTGAGCTACAATTACCGGCTCATGACCCAGGACAAGATGAAGCGGGCCGTGGACGCCTGCGCAAAGGCGGGGATCGGTCTGACGGCCATGAAGACCCAGGCGGCGTTTTCAGCGAACTTCTACGCATCCATCGGCTCCAGCACCGACGAGAGCCTCGAGATGACCGAAGGATTCATGAAAAAGGGGTTCACGGCCGAACAGGCGAAGTTGATGGCCGTCTGGGACAATCCGGACATCGCCAGCATCTGCTCGGCCATGTCCAACATGACCATCCTGCAGGCGAACGTGGCGGCCGCGATCGGCGGGCAGCCCCTGTCCTCCGGCGACCGGCGGCGCCTGGAGAGGTACGCTGCAAAGACCGCTCCAGGGTATTGCGCCGGCTGCGCCGACATCTGCGAGTCGGCCGTGGACCACCGGGTCCCGGTCTGCGATCTCATGCGATATTCCATGTACCGGCACAGCTACGGGGAAAGGGAGCCGGCGGAGCAACTGCTCGGATATTTTCCCGCGGACCTTGGCCGGCGCATCGACGAGACGGATTTTTCTCGGGCAGAGCGCGTCTGCCCCCAAAACATCCGGATTGCACAGGTGATGAAAACGGTGGGAGACGACCTGGCATAGGCCGTGATCGCGGCGTTCGATATCTGCTATCCGAGCTCAAACGGGTTGATCGGCTTGCCAGGCAGGTCGTCCGGACGGGGATTGAACTTCGGTCAGCCCGATACCCCGGCCGTTGATCCACGCTACCGTAATCGGGAGAAAGCGATCTTCCCATGGGTATTCAGATCGCCAGCACGATTCTCTATTGCCGGAAGTTCGAAGAGACCGTTGCCTTTTACCGGAAAAGGATCGGTCTGAAAGTGACGGCCGCCAAATCCTGGTTCGTCGAATTCGAACTCAACGAAGCCGCCCGCCTGTCCATCGCCGATGCCGGCCGGGCCTCGGTGGGGGCCATCGGCGGCAGGGGCGTGACCATCACCCTGAAGGTCGACGACATCGGAACGCTCCGCACCCGGCTGATCGGAGAAAACCTCGATCCCGGGCCGGTGAAGGATCATCCATGGGGCGCCAGGGTTTTTCACATCCGGGATCCGGAAGGAAACCGGATCGAGTTCTGGATGCACAACCGTGACCCAATGGTCCCTTCACGCGGAATCGGTTCGGTTTCAGGAGGCCGGGGCAAAGAGTTTATAGAGATCCTCGGGCGACGGGAACAAGAAGAGGCGTTCGAGATCCTGATAGAACTCGTTCCCCACCTGAAGCGGAGCGACTTTTTGCAGTCTTTCCAACACGACCTGATGAAGTCCCACAAGCTTTTCGGTCTCAGGGATTCGGGCAGGCTCGTTTCCGTAGCCGCGGCATGGGTACTGATGACCGGACTGCTGGAAAAGCTGCTCTGGATCTATGGGTTTGTCACCACCGAACCGATGCGCTCGAAGGGATAACGAAGAAGGGCTGCTGAGTCTTGCCTTGTACCTTTCCCAGACGGTATTATCCTTCAAAAACAAACCCACAAACAAGCCCACAGACAAACCCATAAAACAGGGGGTACCAAAAACAAGAAGACGTCTGCCGCACCGGGATCGGAGACCGCTCGGCTCCTTGAGAAACTCAAAGATCCGAAGAAGCTGATTGCCGTCGAGCGCGGGGAGTGGGGGCGCTGCTGTGGTCCTTCAGCTATTTTTTCGCCCTGCTTTGCGGGTATTACATCGTCCGCCCCATGCGCGACGAGATGGCGATCGCCGGAGGGGTCGACAAACTCCAGTGGATGTTCAGCGGCACGTTTGTCGTGATGGTCGCAGCCGTTCCCCTGTTCGGCTGGGTGGCCAGAACCTACGCCCCCGGCCGGTTTCTGCCCTACGTTTACTACTTTTTCATCGCAAACCTCCTGCTGTTCTTCGTTCTTTTCGAATCCCGCATCACCCATGCATACGTGGCCAGGGCGTTTTTCATTTTCTCTATTTCCAACAGGCCGCCATCGTAGCGGCCACCTTCGACGATCCGGCTTCCCGAACCGCACTGTTTGCGGCCATGGATTTTGCCGTGAACGCCCTGACGATCCTGATCCAGGTGTTCCTGACCAGCCGGATCATCCGGTGGTTAGGCCTTCCATGGAACATATTCGATAAAACAATGAACCGACGCACTTTCATGGCGGCTGCCGGCGCCCTTGCGGCCGGTATCGCCTTCGGACCGCAACGGGTCCCGGGGGCGGGGTTTGCACCGATAAGAAAGCCGATTCCCTCCACGGGTGAGCTGCTTGCCGCGATGGGAATGGGCACGTCGAGGACGTTTGATGTCCGGGATCAACCCGAGACGATGCGCCAACTGGCCGAAGTACTTCAGGTCTTTTTCGACAACGGTGGAACCTTGATCGACTCCTCGCCGATGTACGGGCGCTTAGAAGCCGTTGTCGGGGACCTGGTGCAGCGGGTCGGAAGAAAAGACTACTTTGCCGCCACCTGAAGTTCATCCTGTCCCACCCGGCGGTGACCTGCGTGATCCCGGCCACTTCGAAGGTCCGTCACATGAAGGACAACATGGGCGCCGGCTTCGGACGCCTGCCGGATCCGGAGATGCGGGAAAAAATGGTCCGGTATTTCCAAACCCTCTGAAAAGAGCGTGGGCAGAGAGGACAAAAAAACCGATTCACCCCTTCAGCAGGGCTGCTGGATAAGTGCCCGAGGGCCTCATTTCGGTGATGCATTTC
>Ga0272443_10001442_pt1 | contig 34744 bp, 35 predicted proteins | sample SSMAcet12_FD_193581 | JGI IMG/M metagenome (GOLD analysis project Ga0272443, IMG submission 193581) | Marine sediment archaeal communities from Little Sippewissett salt marsh, Falmouth, MA, United States - SSM-Acet-12 | ecosystem: Environmental > Aquatic > Marine > Wetlands > Sediment ... | reverse complement strand
CATGGGGGCGGTGTGGGGCTCGAAGAATCTCAAGGCGGTCGTGGTCCGCGGGCGGCAGGCGGTGCAGGTCGCCGACTCTCGACGGTTCGAACAGCTCTGTCGACAGATCAGCGATCGGATCGTAGAGCACGAGGAGTTCCCCACCCGCAAGCGCGTCGGAACGACGATGCTTGTTCACGGGTTGAACAAGCTCGGGATCCTGCCGACTCGGCACTTCCAGCAGGGCGTCTGCAGCTACGCGGACGAGATCAGCGGCGACGCGCTGCGCGATCGGTACGTGATGAAGAATAAGTCCTGCTTCAACTGCAACGTCCACTGCTCGCGGTACATCGTCACGCCGGATGTCGAGGGGGAAGGGCCGGAATTCGAGCCGCTCTGCAGCTATACATCGCGGATCGATGTGTCGGATCTCCGGTGGGCGTTGCGGGTGATCGTGTTCATGAACCGCCAAGGGATCGACGCCATCAGCTCCGGCGAGACGATCGGGTGGGCGATGGAGTGTATCGAGAAGGGACTGTTGACCTCCTCCGATTTCGAGGGGATCGAGCTTCGGTTCGGGAACACAGAAGCAGTGGAGAGGATGGTTCGTCTGATCGTGGCGCGCGAGGGGGTGGGCGACCTCTTCGCCGAGGGAACAAGGGCTCTGGCGGCGGAATATGGACGCGGGACGGAAACGTACGCATTGCACACCAAGGGCTTGGACATCATCAACGGCGATCCGCGAGGGCTGAAGGCGTATGGCTTGGGATACGCGGTTGCTTCGCGAGGCGGGTGCCACTTGCGCGCCGATCCGTTCTTCGAACTCACCCATCGATACGAGGAGGCGAAGGAGCGCTTCGGGACCGAGAGGGCGGCCGAACCGTACGCGTACGAGGGGAAACCTGCACTTGTGGAGTCGAGCGAACGGAATTGCTTGTTGATCGACTCCCTGACGATCTGCAAGAACATCGGCCAGAGCATGGAGGTGATCGACGCAGAGTTCGGGGCTGAGATCCTAACGGCCGGCACGGGACTGTCGTTCGATCCGGTCGAGATGACGAAGTCGATCTCGGATCTGCGCACTACCGAGAGGAAGCTTAACCTTCGGCTCGGAATGGACCCGCGTGAGGATACCCTGCCTCGCCGATTCATTGAGGAGCCGCTGCCCGCCGGACCGGCGAAAGGGCAAGTCATCGATGTCGATCCGATGGTGAAGGAGTTCTACCGGATCAAAGGGTGGTCTTCGGAAGGCATGCCGCCAAGCGAGTGAGCGTCGCGGGGAGCCTGACGGAAGAGGAGAAGGTGGAAGCAGCGATGGTGCAGCATCTCGAGGGAACGGACCGACGATCGTTCGCGTTGGGGATGATCAACGCGTTCTCGGAGATCGTGGCTGCCGGGGGCAAGCCGATGGCATTGAGTCCGCCGATCGACGAGGAGCTGTTCGACGCGGTTCGTGCCGGGTCCGATGCGATTGCTGCTGATTGGGGCGTCGTCTCGTACGTCGAGCGCGAGCTCCTGCAGACGGATCTCTTCCCCGCCGAGGCGACGGAAGGGATCACGGTCATCCTGTATGTCGATACCCAGAAGACGCTCGACGAGTACCTGGAGCTCAAGAGAGAGCGGCGGGAGCTCGAGGCGAAAGGCCAGTACCAGGGGACCGCTCGCCGGGCGATCGCGATGCACTTCGGGCGATTGCTCGGCTACTCGGAGGAAGCCGTGGCCAAACGGCTGGGATAGGCGCGAGGCGTTGGTACGCGCTGCAACCGCGCCGTATGGGAAGGGGATCGAACGGATGGGGCGAGGATCGGCCGCGAACGAACGGGTGAAGCGGCTTCGCCACGTGGCAGCCAGCTTGAATGAACTCGCGCGAGATCGATTCGATCCCGGACCGCTGATCGTGGTGTACGGCGATCCGGCGGACCCTGTGTACGATAGCTACGAGGCCTGTCAGCAAGCGTTGCAGGAGATCGAAGCAGCCGCCGACCACCTCGAGGAACCGCGACGTCGTACGCTTGTGCGCGAGATGGCGAGGGCGCTATCCACGTTCGCGCGTGAAGGAGCCGGGGAAGCGCTAAGCTATGCGAACCGCGTCGAGGCGTACGCAGGAGTGCCCGGCGTCCCGGTTGCCGCAGCGATCGTGCAGGCCATGCAGCGGACGGTATCCGCGAAGCTTGCACGCCTCGGGTACGGCGGTCCGATTCAAGATGCGCTGGGCGAGTGGCGATCGTCTCAGCGGATCGATCCGTCGGAGCTCGAGGAACGGATCGACCAGTGGGTCGAGGAGAGTCGTGCGCTCGCGGACGAGCGGATCGTGAAGCTCCCTGCAGGCTGCTCACTGAAGACTGAACTGGTGCATGGCGTCTTCTTCCAGGGCTACTCGGAGTACCACGGGCGGTACCGTGGTACGGTGCGCGTCAATGCCGATCTGCCGTGGACGGAAGCGGGACTGAAGGCATTGATCGCGCATGAAGGGTACGCGGGGCATTTCCTCCTGAGCGTGGTCTCGGAAGAACGTGCGCGGCAGGGCAGACTCGCTCCCGAGAGTTCGTTCTACTTCGCCAATACGCCTACCTGGCCGATCATCGAGGGTACGTGCAACATCGGACTTCATCTTCTGGGGTGGTTTCGGGATACTCACGATGAAATCCAGGAAGTCCTGTCGAGGCTGCGCTCGGCGCTGTTGATCAACATCGCTTTTCTGCGCCATGAACAGCGTGCCGGCGATGATGAGATTTTCGCGGTATTCTGCCAGGGTGGCTTCTACTCGTGGGAGCAAGCAGAGCAGGCCCTGCGGTTCATAGACCATCCGCTGTTTCACCCATCGATCCCCGCATACTGGCATGGAACACGCGAGGCGCTCGATGCGTTGCACGTCGGATCGCGGATGACATTTCAAGCGGATGTTGTGGAGCAGCTGTACTGCCGCACGCACACCTGCGCTACCCTGAGAGCCTGGATGGCAGTGCGATGCGGCTTGGAGGAGCATGCCTCGACGGGCCAAGCTCACGCATATCGAGGCGATCAGGGGAGCGAGGTCGGTCCTTCGGGAGCTGGCGTGTCGGCCATGACGTTGCGAAGGCAATCCGGTTGAGGAGGCCACGAGAGATGCGCTGGGGTCGACACCGGTATGATGATAGCTGTGGGGGCCCCGAAGATGGGATCGGCAGCGGCCTGGATGCGGAGGGTCCGACATGAACGGCACCGTGAAACGCGTCGAGGGGCGAGCAGGATCTGTGGCCGTTTCGGGACGTGGCTTCACGAAGGATGGCTGGGTGCGAGGCTTGCGGCAGACCCACTGTACAGATCCTCGCTTCGCGGATCCACTGGTGAACGAATGAACAGTTGAGGTGATGCTGCGTGGCAGGATACATCATCCGGCGATGTCTACAGAGCTTGCTGGTCCTGTTGGCTGTGACGGTGCTGATCTTCGGAATCCTCAAACTGGCTCCGGGCAACGCTGCGCAAGTGATGGCGGGGCTATCCGCAACGCCGGAGGATCTCGCGGCGATCGAGCATCGGATGGGACTCGATCGGCCCGTACACGTCCAGTACTGGAAGTTCATTACCGGGCTCTTCTCGGGAACCCTGAAGCCGGCGACGTTTCCCGATAGCATGATCGGGCTCGTCGGAAGGAAGCTCCTCGCTTCGGTCGAGTTGGGATTCGTCGCGATCGTGGCGGCCGTTCTGCTGTCGATCCCGGCCGGGATCATCGCAGCAGTCTACCGCAATACCGTCTGGGACTATGGTATCAGCGTGCTGTCCCTCGCGGGCATCTCCATTCCGGTCTTCTGGATTGCGCTGATGCTGATGGTGATCTTCGGCGGATGGCTCAAATGGCTGCCGATCAGCGGGCGAGGCGACCTTCGATACGGACTGTCGATTCTGACAGTGGATGGGTGGCGGCACATCTTGATTCCGGCGATGTCGCTGACGCTGATCCAGATGGCGATGAACGCCCGGCTGACGCGATCGTGCCTGCTCGAGGTCCTCCAGCTCGACTACATCAAGACAGCCCGCTCCAAAGGCTTGCGGGAGATCGTCGTGATTTTGAAGCACGCGTTTCGGAACGCGCTGCTGCCGGTTGTGACCAATGTCGGACTGACGGCAGGGATGGTCTTTGCCGGTGCGATTCTCACCGAGACGGTGACCGCGTGGCCGGGCATCGGTCGCCTCGTGTACCAGGCGATCGTTCAGCGCGACGAGCCGTTGCTGTTCGGACTGACGGTGATCATCGCGCTGTTTTATCAAGTGACGTACCTTGTCGTCGATCTGCTGTACGGGTACCTCAATCCTACGATCGTCTATGACTGACACAGGGCAGGGAGGATCCATGCGGACTACGTTGCTGGCACTGGTGATGCCCGGGGCGGCGCTGTTTCTACGAAGACGCTACGGCGCCGCGACGCTCGTTGCGAGCTTGCACGCGGCGACGCTCGCTGTCCTGCTGCTGTCGTGGCGAATGGGTACGCTCTATGCCACGGCGTCGACGACGTACGGCAAAGTCGGGCTGGGAATCGTCGGGTTCGTCCTTTTCCTCTCACGACTACGCGGTGTCTGGGCGGCTCGACGGCCGGTTGACCGGCATGGCGATAGCTACTGGACGATGGTCGGGCGGCGGTTCGGGCGCGATGCGAAGAGCCACACGGGTGGAGGCGTTCTGCTTGTGCTGGCGTTCGTGGCCCTTCTGGTTCCGTTCGTGACATCGGACCCGCTGTGGATGGACTTCTCGGCGACGCTTCAGCGACCGTCGGCGACCCATCTCTTCGGAACGGACATGTACGGCCGTGATATCTTCAGCCGGATCGTGCACGGGAGCCGGATCTCGCTCGGGATCGGTCTGGCGGCCACCGCGCTGAACATGCTGTTGGGGACGTTCCTCGGAGTGATTTCCGGCTACTTCGGGGGGATCGCCGACGCGATCATCATGCGCCTGCTGGAGATTCTGAACTCTATCCCGTTTCTGATGCTGGCGATCCTGATCATGGCGGTGTTCGGGTCGAGCACGGGCATGCTGATTCTCGTGTTGTCGGTGTTTGCGCTTCAGCCGGCAAGGATCATCCGTAGTCAGGTCCTCGAGTTGAGGGAGAGCGACTACATCCGAGCGGCCAAGGCGTTGGGGGCGTCGCAGAGCCGGATCATCCTGCGGCATCTGCTTCCGAACGCGATGTCGTCGCTGTTCGTCGTGGCGACGATCCGGCTCGGACAGAACATCATCTCGCTCGCCGGGTTAAGCTTCCTCGGTCTGGGGATCACCCCCCCGACGCCGAGCTGGGGCGCGATGCTGCAGGAGGGAAGGGCGTTGATTCTCCAGGCGCCTTGGATCGGCTTCTTCCCCGGCGCGGCGATCTTCATCACGGTGCTGTCGTTCAACCTTCTCGGAGATGCGCTGCGGGATGCGCTCGATCCCCGGCTGAAGATGTAAAGAAGGGATCGAGACTCCGACCCGGAGCACGGCGGGCTGTGGCGAAGGAGGCGGCATGCGTTGGATGGACCTGAGCTGGGCTCAGGCGAAAGCGGTACTCGACGAGACGAAGGTGGCGTTGCTCCCGATCGGTTCGGTCGAGAACCACGGGCCGCATCTTCCGTTGGCCACGGACCTGTATAGCGCAGAGCGGGTGGCGGAGGTGGCGAGCCGGCGGGGAGACTGGCCTCTGCTTCCCACTGTGCCGATCGGCGTTTCGGAGCACCATCGTCAGTTTCCCGGAACCTTGTGGGTGCCGCCGAGGGTGCTCAAGACGTATGTCGAGAGCATCGTGCGCGCCGTGGCGTCACATGGTGTTCGCCGAGTCGTTCTCGTCAACGGGCACGGCGGGAACACGGGTGCGTTGGACATGGCGGCAAGGGCACTGCGTGGCGAGCGGATCTACTGCTACATCTTCGAGTGGTGGGTTGCAATCGCCGATCTGTTGGCCGAGACATGCAGCATCCCGCATGACCACGCGGGCGAGATGGAGACGTCGATGATCCTGGCGATCCGGCCGGATCTCGTGGACACGGCCCGGTACGAGGCGGCGGCGGCTCCGGGAGTGACGACATGGGGAATCCGTCGCAACGGCGTTTCCACCGCCTTCGATACGATTGACTTCACGGCGACGGGCGTCGTCGGAGATCCGGCGGCGGCATCGGCCGAGAAAGGGGCACGGTTCACCGAAGCGTCGGCGGAGCAGCTGGACGAATTCTGTCGATGGCTCGTCGAGCGATCGGAGGAGGAGTTAGCCCCTACGCCGCACCTCTAGCTACGCCGGCGATCTGGCGTGCGAAGGAAGCGTAGGCTGCTCTCGCCGGAGATCGGAAGAAGGGAAGAGGGATGGCGTTTGCCATCCCTCTTCGTTGTTGCTTTGTCGCTTGAACGGTGCCGGACTAGTCAACCCATACGTTCGTCCACTGGTTGCAGAGATTGACGTACTCCTGGGGATCCAGGATGTAGTCATGAACGCGGTTGTTGGTCGCGTTGATCAGCAGCTTGAAGAAGCCGGGGATGTGGACGTAGCTGGATAGGATGATCCGCTGCGCTTCCACATACAGCTGCTCCCTCGTCTCCTGATCGGACTCGCGACGGGCCTGATCGAGCAGCACGTCGACCGCCGGATTGGCGTACATCGCCAGATTCGAGGTGGTCCCGACGACCGCATTGCTGCTGTGGAACATCGGGAACATGTAGTTGTCGGGGTCGCTGTTTCCGGTCCAGCCCAGGACGATGATGTCCCATTCGCCCTCGGGGTTGCCCTGACGGAGAAGGACCGGGATGAAGGTTCCCCACTCGGTCGGTTGCGCGATAGCGTTCATCCCCGCCTGCATCATACCGGTTGCCATGACGGTTCCCAGATTGCGCCGGGTGTCGTCGGTCGGCGTCCAGATGACGATCTCCTGGTCGGCGTCCATCACGCCGTCGGCCACGAGTTCATCGACAAGCGATTTGGCCGTATCGATGTCGCGCTCGAGCGCGATGTTCTCGCTGAGATACTCGTAGTCGTTGGCCCACAGGAACTCCGGCAGCACGCCGTAGGCACGGTTCGCAGTCTCGCCGGGGAACACGGCGCCGATGGCTCCGGTCAGGTCGACGGAATGGTAGACGGCCTTGCGGAAGCGGATGTCGTTGAACGGCGCCTTCTCCAGGTTGAACGCGATGTAGTAGTAGGTGGAGCCGGAACTCGTATGCAGGGTGACCGCGTCGCTGCTCTGGAGGCGCAAGTAGTCCGCAGGGGTCATCTCGGTCATCAAGTCGATCCCGCCGGTCTCGAGTTCGAGTGCCTGGACCGTCAGCTCGGGAATCGGGCGCATGATGACGCGCTCGAGATACGGTCGCTTCATCCAGTAGTCGTCATTCCGAGCGAGTTCGATGTACTCACCCTTGACCCACTCGACGAATTTGAACGGTCCCGTGCCGACAGGCTGCGCGCTGAACGCCTCGCGGCCGATCTCTTCCAACAGGTCCATCGGGACGATGTGCAGCTCTCCGATGTACAGGAAGCTGGCGACGAACGGGAACTTGTGCACGATCTGCACCGTGTAGTCGTCGACGGCGACGACCTCTTCGAGCCATTCGGCGAACTTGCCTCGCATCGGGCTGGCGTTCTCCTCATCGAGGATCCGCTCGAACGAGTAGACGACATCCTCAGCTGTGAGAGGTTCGCCATTGTGGAAGGTCACGCCCTCCTCGAGATGCATGGTCAGGACAACCTGTTCCTCGTCCCACTCCCACGATGCCGCCAGCTCGGGGGCCGGCGTCAGATCGACCGGATCGTACTGGATCAGCTGATCGTAGATCAGATAGTGGATCGTGCCCGACGAGTGGTCATCCCCGTCGATGTAGTCCATGTTCACAGCGTCCTTCGCCAGCGCGAAGGTGAAGGTCCCTCCTTCGGTTTGGGCCAGTGCAGCCCACGAAAGCAGCACCAGTGTGATACCGAGCAACAGAGGAATCATCCTCTTCATTCTCGTCCTCCTCTTCCTCCAAGACGTCCAAGAAGTATTCCCAACCCCGTGACACGTGCGCTGTCAAGTACTGAGAACCAGACACCACCTCCTTCATCGGCTATTCGGATGCTGTAGTCCAGACCTCCGTCTGCGGAGTCGTCAGCCAATCACAGCCGTCGCTCGTGACAAGAATCATCTCCTCGATGCCGATGGGAAAGTCGGTTTCGCCGGGAGCCGGCACGAGGAACGGCTCGAGCGTGAACACCGTATCCACTTCGATTTCCGCCTCGACGCGGCCCGCGTACCGTGGAGTGCGAGGGGCAAGGCTCAATCCGCCGTCATGACAGGCGGTACCGACCTGGTGTCCCAATCCGAACCCGGGCGGCCGGATCCCTCGCTGTTCGATGAACCGGTCGCTGGCTTCTTTCGGTTCGAAGCCACGGACACCGGGACGGATCATCTGGTAGGCCAGTGCGATCGCGTCTCGGACCGTCTCGAACCGATAGATGAGCGAGTCCGGCACGCCACCCTGAGCGGTTGGGACGTAATACGTTCGCGTGAAATCCGAGTGGTAGCCCTCGAAGCAGACACCCATGTCGATGACGACGACATCGCCGGCGGTGACGATCGCGTCGCTCGGGCCGCGGTGGCCGAGGCCTGCCTTGCCGGTGGCGACGATTGGGAGCCCACCCTCCGACAACCCCGCGCCGAGTTCCTCGGCGCGGCGTTCTGCGTAGAGGCCGATATCCATCTCGGTGCATCCGGGACGGATGAACGATCGGATATCGCGGAAGATCGTGTCGGCAACACCGATGGCACCGCGAATGCGACGGATCTCTTCCGCCGTCTTACGGGCTCGTACGCTCTGGGCGAGCTCGGCCGCGGAGACGAGTTCGGCGGATGGAAGCGCCTCTTCCACAATGCGCTTGAGCTTGAGGAACATGCCGTGGGTTAATCCGTCGGCGCGGTCGTCGGTCTCGGAGTAGTTCAGACCGATCCGGTCCGGAGCGAGCTCTTCTAGTATCTCACGCAGCGGCTCCTCGATCCCGAGCGAGTACGGGACGACGCGATCAAACACGTCGAGCGCTTCAATGGCCATCGCATCGTAGTCCGCGCAGATCACGAACTTGGCCTCGGGTGTGAAGAGCGCGGCAAGGGTTCCGACATACCGGGTGCCGATCACCAGCGGACCGATCGGATCCGAGGCCTCCCGAGCGAACAACATCCACAGATCGAACCCCGAGGAGGCCAGAAGACCCTCGATTTGCCTATGCTTCTCCGCGACGACAACCCTTCCTAGTCCTGGTCCCACGTCGAACCCCTTCCGTTGTCTGATGGTTCTTCGAAACGCATGGTGGCATGCGCGGCGCCTTCGCGATGGGCCGGGAAGCGCCGGGAATGGGCGAACAGCAAGCGGACCGAGAGGGAGCTAGTACAAGGCATTCGCCGGAGATTGCTCAGCATCGACACCTCCACGACCCGTTTCCTTGGTATACTACACCACGCCGCCTCCTGTCAAGACCGAGCCGTGTCGGATCGGGAAAACGTGTGGGAGACGAGAGAAACGTGCGCAACTGCTGCTCCAGTCATCTTGGCGAGGGTGCAAAGAGATATACTTTCGTCCTTCGGCTCTGCTCACAGGTTGGCCTCCTTACTCGGGATTCGCTCGATTGGCAGTCCGAACGCTGCGCGCTCCCTCCAAGACGGCCCGCGCGTTGATCTCTCCAAACGAGGCGGCGGCGCAACGGGCGAGCAGGTCGACGTCGACCTCTCCGGTGACGGCGCTGAACGCCCCCAGCATGACGGTGTTGGGGATGTTCCGGCCGAGGATATCCAGGGCGATGGCGGTTGCATCGACGGTTGCGATGCGATCGACGGTCTCCGGAAGCTCGATGGACTCGGGCGTGCGGGGGCTGTTGAGCAGCAGCGTCGCGCCGGGAAGAACCCCTTCGAAGATGTCCTGGGTTTCGAGCAATGGTTCGTCCATGACGAGGAGACAGTCGGGATGGTAGACGCGCGTCTTCGGGCGGATGGGGTCGTCGGATAGGCGCACGAACGCCGTGACGGGAGCTCCCTGGCGCTCGAATCCGAAGAATGGAATGGAGACGCCGAATCGGTTTCCATCGACCGCTGCTCGAACGATGATCTCGGCTGCCTTGACGACGCCCTGGCCGCCTCGCCCGTGAAGTCGTATCTCCATGGATGGTCTCCCTTCTTTCTGTCGAATCGCTATGGGTTCTCGGTTTCCTCAGCGAACCAGACGGTCGATCGCCGCGGCATAGATCTTCGCATTGCGGGTCAAGTCCTCGATGGTGATGTACTCGTCGGCGCGGTGGATCGGGATCTCCGCGCCGGGGTGGACGGCCCCGAAGGACACACATGGCTGGAACGCGCGAGCATAACTTCCGCCTCCAATGGCGTGGAGAACGGACGGCTTGCCCGTGACCGACTCGTAGGCGTGGCAGAGCGTCTGCACGAGCGGATGGTCGTCCGGAACGTAGAGCGGTTCCATCGTTCGCAGGGTCTTCACGGTAACATCCGTGCCAGCGAAGGCCTCCTGTAATCCGCGCTCGACATCGCTGCAGGACCTGGAGACGGGTGATCGGATATCCAATGACGCCTCAAGGGTCGATCCGACGGTTCGCAGCGTCCCCAGATTGACGGTGAGTTCGCCTGACGTGGCATCGGACCAGCGCATTCCTAGGCCGCGCCCATCGGTCTCGGGCGCGATCCGGCGAGCCAGCTGAGCGAGCGGCGAGCGCTCGCCTGTCTCGGGATCGAGACGAATCAGGAGTTCGAGTAGCGGATGGATGGCGTTTCGGCCGGTCGATGGGGTCATGGCGTGCGCCGTGTGTCCGGCGGAGTGGATCCGTGTTTCGCCATCGCTCTGAGAGATACCTATCTGTGCCCAGGGGTAGGTTGTCTGTACGGAGTCCAGCGTCGCGGGGAGACGCCTCGCCGCGGACGGATCGAGGCACACGATGGCTTGGGCCGAATCGGGAACGGAATTCATGTTCTTCCCGCCGGAGATATCGATCAGAACGAAGGGACCATCGCCACGAGGGTACGGATTCGGAAGGGACAGCCGAGACGCGACGATCCCTTTCTCGCGGTTCGCCACCGTGAACATGCCGTCCGGGGCGAATCCGCACGTGGGGGTCTCATCGTGGGCGAGGTAGTGCGCGATGCCGCCCCAGCCGGACTCCTCATTCGTGCCAAGCATCAAGCGGAACCTGCGCTTCGGAGGGTCCCCGAGCATCGCGACGGCACGTAGTCCGTACAGGACGGACAACACAGGCCCTTTGTCGTCTGTGGCGCCGCGTCCGATCACTCGGCCGTCCAAGACGACACCGGCGAACGGGTCGGTGCTCCAATCGGACCGATCGCCTTCCGGAACGACATCGACGTGGCCGAGCGCCCCGACGAGCTCCGCGCCGTCCCCGTACTCGGCATAGCCGAAATACCCATCGAGAGATGTGGCCGAGAAGCCGCTTTGCGTTGCGATGTCGAGGACGAACTGCAGGGCACGATCGACGGGCTCGCCGAACGGCTTGCCCGGCTGGGGCGGCTGCTGCACGCTCGGAATCCGCACAAGGCGGCAGAGGTTCTCGGTGAGCTCCGAACGCCATCGATCGATGAGTGCCGACATCTGTGCGTTGCGATCTGCAGTCATGAAGGTCTCCGTTCTTCGGATCGGTTCGGGATCGTTACAACAGCATGCCCGCGCCTCGCGCAGCCGGGTCGAGCCGGCCCTCGCGAAGCACGACGTGTCCGCCTTTGATGACGAGGCGCGGCCATCCGCGAAGTGAACGACCCTCATGCAAGGAGAAGTCCGATCGCGAACCCAGGTCCGCGGCATGCACCGTGCGTGCATGATCGAGGTCGAGGACGACAACGTCTGCATCGCTGCCGGGAAGCAGCGCGCCCTTTCTGGGATACAGGCCGAACAGACGGGCGGGAGCCTCGGTCAGAAGCGGCACCAGTTCAGAGAGAGGCCGGCCGCGTCGATGGACGCCTTCCTCGATCAGTGCCGGAACGTGGGTACCGAGGGCGGGATAACCGGGCAGTGCCTTCCAGACGCTCTGATCGTCGCGCTTCTCGGCGCGAGTCAGCGTCGTGTTGTCGGTCCCGACGGAGTCGATGAGGCCGTCTTCGATCGCGTCCCACAGCGAGGATTGGTCCGCCGGTTGCCTCAACGGGGGGATCATCTTGCCGAGTACGCCGTCGGCCTGCTCCGCGGTGACCGTGAGGTACGGAGACGTCGTCTCGGCCGCTACGAACGATGGCTTCCGCGTTCGTAGGAGGGAGATCGTCTCGCGGGACGAGACATGGACGAGGTAGATGGCGGTCTCGGTCATCCCCGCCAAGAACAGGGCTCGCGAGACCGCCTCGGCTTCACAGACTCCTGGGTGCGTCGTCTCCCAGTCCAGAAGGGTCCCGTAGCGGCTCGTGACCTGGGCGCCAAGCCGGGCGGTGGCGCGCTCGATGATCTGCGGGTTCTCGGCATGGATGCAGATTCGCGGAGGTTTCGAGCAGTCGGCCGCATTGCGGAACACGTCGAGGAGAAACCCATCGTCCACCGAATCGAGCAGCCCGGGAATCCCTGTCATGTAGACCTTGAAAGAACGTACGCCCAACCGTTCGACGGCTTCGGGCATCTCGTTCAGCTGTCGTTCGGTCCCAATGACGGGATGGACGAAACAGTCCGTCGCCAGCTGGCCGGCGACCGTCTCTTTCCATCGTGGGATGCTTGAGAGGTGCGGATCGGGTCCGCCGACGTAACATCCGATGCTGGTAACGCCGCCGGCGAGCGCCGAGAGCGTCTCGGTGCCGGCCTCGGTACGAAGGTCCCCGAACACACCGAGGTGGACGTGAGGATCAATGACGCCCGGGATCACAGGAGATCCGGCGACGTCGATCTCTTCGGTTGCTGCCACGTCAATCTGGCTTGCCCACGCCGCAATCCGTCCGCCGCGAATCGCGAGATCCGCCTCGACGGGCTGCCCGCCGGGCAGGATAAGCAACGCGTTCTTGAGGACGATATCGGCATTCATGGCGGGTTCACCCCATCGGCAGGCGTGCTAGGTGCCGTCTCCGATCGCTTCGCCGTCGTCGAGAATGCCGACGATAGCCGCATCGCACGACGAACTGGGGTCTCCAGTGGCCACACGGGCCGCGGTGCCCTGCGATACGAGCACCTGCTGGCCCTCGCCGGCGCCGACGACGTCGGCCGCGACGAAGGTCGCACGGTTCCCGCCGATCTCTCGTACGAGCAGGAGTCGATGCGCCCTAAGGTCGGGTCGCTTGATCGTTGCGACAACGCTTCCCACCACCTCGCATAGTTTCATCGTTGACCTCCTTTGCCGGTCACGCTCCACGGACGAGGCGTTCGATCATTCCGATGGTGCGATCCAGTTCCTCTTCCGTGTTGTAGAAATGATGTGCGATGCGCAGCACATCCCCGCGAGCCGTGCACACGATGTCGTGTTTCTTGAGCTCCGTCTCCAGGTCGTGGGCGCGTGGCACCCTCACGGCCGTGTTCGGCGCTTTGCGATCGATGTCGAAGTCGCTGACGAGTTCCAGATTCGTCCTCTTGATCCGCTCGATACTGAATGTGGAAAGCGCATCGGTCCGTTCCTTGATCCGAGCGAGGCCGATGTCGAGCAGCATCTCCATCGATGCTTTGGATGGGAAGGCCGCCAGGGCCGGCGGCGTCCCGGTCTCCAGCCGGCGCCCGTCCAGTGCATACTGGAGGTGATAATCGAACGCGAACGGGTCGATCTGCCCGAACCAGCCGGTGGAAGCTGGTGTCAGCTTCTCGACGATCTCCGGCTTCGTATAGGCGAAGGCGATGCCTGGCACGCCGAGCAGGTACTTCAGGTTGCCGCTTACCAGGATGTCGATATCCTGTGCGTGGACGTCAACGGGGGCCGTTCCGAGTCCCTGGTATGCGTCGACCAGGAGCAGCGACCCGCTGGCATGGGCGATCCGTGCGATTGCTGCCAGGTCTTGCTTGAACCCATTCATGTAGTAGACGTACGGGACCGACGTGATGACGGTCTTATTGTCGATATGCCGTTCGTAGCTCGCCAGCGGGACCGTCCCGTCGGACTCGACCGGGATCAGATTGACCGAGGCACCGAACTTCTCGTGTGCGTACCAGATGTTCGGGACCGTCGGGAAGTCGATCTCCGTCGTGACAACCTTGTTTCGCATCCCCTGGTAGTCCAATGCGCTGGCGACCGTGCCGACCAGGGAGGAGACCGAGAACGACACGGCGATGTCCTTTGCCTCGGCGTGGATCAGCTGTGCAAACGCGGCCTTCGCGCCGTTGACCACGGAAAGCCAGTAGTCCCAGTCCATGCCCTGCTCCTGCCAGTTGCGGACGAAGTCCGCAATGGCCTTCCGCGCCCGCTCCGGCTGCGCTCCCTGGGAGCAATTGGAGAAGTGTGCCCGCGTCAGGTCTGGGAACTCGTTTCGCCGAATGGCTGCCCAGTCTAGCCCGCCGCCTGCGGCCGCCGCGGTCGACTCCACGGGCGGTATGGAAGTGACTTGCGGCTCCGTTCGATTCGCCGTGTGATGTCGGATCTCCACGCGGAGACGTTCGGCCAGATCCCGCGCCTCATCGGTCACGACATCTTGCTCGTCGATGAGCAGCTCCCGATGGCCATCCTCCGCGGCTCTTCGTATGTCCGACGCCGTGTAGAACTGCCTCATCTCAACTCCCTTTCCTCGCTATCGTTCGCGATCGCGGCGATCGCCTCCTCCGCTACGGTCTGGGCGGACTTGACCGCTTCGACGCTGCCGGACACGTACAGCCGCCCGAACGCGCCGATGCAATCGAAATGGATGAGCTTCACGTCCCCATGCTTCTCGACCTCGTTGGCTGCCAGCGCGATGTACGCTGCAGGTTCGACCTCCATCAGGAATAGGTTCTCATGGGGGACGATCAGTGATCCTTGGCGCTGGCGATCCAGGAGCTGCGCGACATACGGCGACACGTTCGTAACGATCGTGGAGGCAGCGACGCGTGGCGTCTGACGGGACCGTTCGGTCAAGCCGAGCTGCTCGAGAATCCTCCGCCCGGCCGTCCGCACCTCTTCGATCGAGTCGGAATGCAGCTCCAACGTGCCGAACTCCCGCTCGAGAATCTGAAATGCGGGGACCACCGTTGTCGACTTGACGGCGCTATCCAGAAGCTCGTACGTCCTGCTTGCCGGCGCGACTTCGATGATCAACTCACCCATCCCGGGAAGCGGAACGCTTCCACGGGCGACGGTGCCGACAAAGGCCGCATACTGCGGCTGCATACGATCGATTAGCACGTACGCACGAAGAGCAGAGTCCTGCTGCCTCATGGTGCGGTGACCGTGGATCTCATGTTCACATCCAGACCGCGCGAATCCGGGCGGTTACTTCTTTGGCTTGCCGATGGACAGCTCGGGAAAAATCTCGATGAGACCCTCGTGCGGGCGGGGGATGATATTCACGGAGATCAGTTCACCGGCCTGCTTCGCTGCATCGGCTCCGGCATCGAGCGCAGCCTTCACTGCGCCGACGTCTCCGACGACCGTGACGCTGACGTAGCCCCCCCCGATGGTTTCCCGCGAGACCAAATCGACATTGGCAGCCTTCAGCATTGCGTCTGCCGCCTGCGTCGCGGCAACCAGCCCTTTCGTCTCAATCTGTCCGATTGCGGCCATGCACATCAGCTCCTTTGTAGCGCTACGTTTTGCGCGGTGCGCGCGTTGATATACTACTCTCTGGCTCGAATCAGGTCAACGCATTAGGCTGTTGATCCTTTCGTACGGCCGGCCCGTGCATCATCGGACGTGCCATGTGGCGCAAAGCTGCACCGGGCAGCAACGTTGACGTGACGCGCTGCAGCCGTGGTTTTGCGTGGTTCACCGATCCAGAGGGGTGGAACCTGTCGTGGCGTCCTAATATACTAATTAGTATCGGATCGGGCTGACTACAGGTCTGCGACCGCTACGATCGAGCCCGACCGGGAGGGGAGGAAGTCGATGCGAAGCGAGTATATCGTGCCCATCGGTCCGGATGGAATCTACGAGATCAAGACAGGAACGTGGCGAACGACGGACCCTCGGATCGACCAGGACGTCTGCATTCGGTGCGGAGTCTGCCTGATGCACTGTCCGGTCGGGGCTGTGAAACGGGAGGAGGGCCGCTTCACGATCGACCTAGAGTACTGCAAGGGGTGCGGCATCTGCGCGCACGAGTGCCCGAAGGGTGCCATTACGATGGAGGGGAGGCTGTCCGCATGAGCCATGTCGAAGTCATGAACGGCAACCGTGCCGCCGGCATCGCGGCGTGCCTCGCCCGACCCGATGTGATCGCTGCCTATCCGATTACGCCTCAGTCGTCCGTTGTCGAGTTCATTTCGCGCATGATTGCCGAAGGCAAGCTTGATGCGAAGATCTGCGAGGTTGAATCCGAGCACTCCGCGATGAGCGTTCTCGAGGGGGCGTCCTTGGCGGGCGCGCGCACGTTCAGCGCGACCAGTTCACAGGGGCTGGCGTTGATGTATGAGCCGTACTTCCGTGCCTCCACACTGAGGCTACCGATTGTGATGGCGATTGCCAACCGAGAGATGATCTCGCCGCAGACGCTGTGGGCATCGGCACAGGACTCGCTCTCGGTGCGCGACGCGGGTTGGATGCAGTTCTATGCGGAGGACAACCAGGAGATTCTCGACACGCTGTTGCAGGCGTTCCGGATCGCCGAGGATTCCCGCGTTCTTCTGCCGATCAACGTCTGTTACGATGGGTTCTACCTCTCGCACATGTCGGAACGTGTGGTGGTTCCCGATGCCGAGGAGGTCGATGCCTTCCTGCCGGATGGCTACGATCCGGAACACATCGTCCTCGACCCGGATCGGCCGATGGCGGTCGACCCGCTGACGAACGGGGACCTGCTGACCGAGTATCGGGCCAAGCATTTGGCCGCCCAGCAGGCGGCACTGCAAGTGATCGAAGAGGTCGATGCCGCGTTCTCGAACGCGTTCGGTCGATCGTGGGACGGTGCAGTCGAGCCGTACCGCATCGATGAGGGCTGTCAGGCGATCGTTGTGACGCTTGGGTCGATGACCGGTGCCGGGCGTGAAGCGGTCGATCGCCTCCGCGACGATGGCGAGGCCGTGGGTCTGCTGAAGATTCGGGCGGTGCGGCCGTTTCCTGCCAGGGAGGTCCGAGAGCAGCTAGCAGGAGTCCCGGCGGTCGGAGTGGTCGATCGAAACGTCTCGTTCGGATGGAACACGGGGATCATCTATCAGGAGGTATCGTCCGCGCTGTACGGTGTGCAAGGGACAGCAAGGATTCCGATCATCTCGGGCCTCGGAGGAGAGGACATCACCGTAGAGATGTTCGAGGACGCCTTGCGGAAGATCCTTGTGGCAGGTCGGTTGAGTTCCGAGCGAAGGGATGAGACGCCGGAGACGATCTGGCTTCGCCAGGAGAAAGAGGGGGGCGCAGCATGAACATCCTCGAGAAGCTCAGCGCACCGGACATGATCTCGCCGGGAATCTCGGCCTGTGTCGGATGCAACGTGGAACTAACGCTTCGAACCGTGATGCGAATCGTCGGTGAGAACAGCGTGCTTGCGATCCCGCCTGGCTGTATGGGAGGCGTCGGCGTCGTGGGCTGGGACAAGCTGTCGGGAGCCCGTGTTCCGGTCTTCTTCCCACTGTTGACGAACACGGCATCGATGCTGTCGGGGCTGCGATTGGCGTACGACCGCCAGGGGAAGACCGACACACACGTGGTCGCCTTCGCCGGTGACGGCGCTTCGGTCGATGCTGGATTCCAGGCGCTCAGCGGTGCGGCGGAACGGAATGATCGGATCCTCTATGTCTGCTACGACAACGAGGGGTACATGAACACCGGATACCAGCGAAGCGCAGCGACGCCGAAGGGAGCATGGACCAGCACGACGCCGCACGGAAAGCTGCAGGTCAAGAAGGATACACCGCGGATCATGGCGGACCACCGAATCCCGTACGTGGCGACCTGTTCGCCGGCGTACATCGCGGACCTGGTTGCGAAGGTGGAAAAGGCGAAGGCGAACCGCGACGGGTTCTCGTACCTGCATGTGCTGACCCCGTGCGTGAGTGGTTGGGGGTTCCCGCCTGAGCAGAGCATCGAGATATGCCGCGCGTCGGTGCAGACGCGGTACTTCCCGCTGTACGAGGTGGATCACGGGCAGTACCGGATTACCGTCGACGTCCCGAAGCCGCGTCCTCTGAAAGAATACGTCGGTCGATTGAAGAAGTTCCGGCAGACAACGGACTCGGATCTAGCGGAAATGCAGACCCTCGTGGAACGGCAGTGGCACGAACTCATCGCGCTCGAGCGGGCGACGCAGGATCCCGAGATGGCCCGTGCTGGCTAGACGGCACGCGATGGAAAGGGACGCACCATGACAGAGCTGAAACTTGGACGGTACTACAACATCACCCGAAAGCTCTTGGATGAGAAGCTTGAGAACGATCTTGGATCGCATCTTGCCTACGAGTGCCACGAGTCGGGCACTCGACGAAGCAGGGCAACCTACGGCGAATTGGCGGACCTCGTTCATCGGGTGGCCGGAGGGTTGCACGAACTTGGCGTTCGACCGGAGGAGCGAGTTGCCGTGCTCCACGATGATTCGGTGGAGGCCGTCGCGAGCGTGCTGGGGGCGATTCGGATCGGAGCCGTCCCGGTCGTGCTGAACACGATGCTCAAGCCCGACAAGATCGAGTTCATCCTCAATGACAGCCGGGCGCTGTGCCTGATCACCGAGACTGAGCAGCTTGACGCCGTGGAGGAAATCGCAGGGAAGACGCCGCATCTCGGGCATATCGTGTGCCGTGGGGAGTCGGCCGGTGCAACATCGTTCGAGGAGTTGGTCGCCAATGCGTCGCCACGGCTCGACGCGTTCGACGGTTTCACCGATGACGTTGCGCTGTGGCAGTACACGTCGGGGACCACCGGCGAACCAAAGGGTGTCATGCACACGCATCGACAGATCGCGTTCACGGCGACGACGTTCTTCGAGGAGATTCTCAGGCTGAACCCTGCGGATCGGACGTACTGCGTGAGCAAGCTGTTCTTCGGCTACGGACAGGGAAACGCGATCTGGGGGCCGCTGTGGCATGGCGCTTCCGTGATCCTCTTCCCAGGACGCCCGACGCCCGAAGCGGTTGCCAAGATCGTCACGGAGCATCGTCCTACCGTGCTGTTCGCGGCCCCGACGCACTACACGAAGATCCTCCACGATCCGGCACTGGCAAGCTTGGACGTCTCGTCGCTACGTCTTTGCATCTCCGCCGGAGAGGCACTGCCTCCGACGGTGTTCGAAGAGTGGCTGAAGGAATACAACTTGGAGATTCTCGACGGCATTGGCTCGACGGAGGCGTTCCACGTCTTCATCGCAAACCGCTCGGGTGAGGCACGTCCCGGCAGCTCGGGCAAGCCGGTGCCCGGGTACGAGGCGCGTGTTCTGAGTCGGGAGGGCGAGCCGGTCGCGCAGGGGGAGGAAGGTGTGCTGCATATCAGGGGGGGCAGCGTCGCGATCGGGTACTGGAACAACTACGAGAAGACGAAGTCGACCTTCCTTGGCGAATGGCTGCGCACAGGAGATGTGTACTCGGTGGATGAGGACGGCTACTACTGGTATTCCGGACGAGCCGACGACATCTTCAAGACCGGCGGGGTCTGGGTTTCGCCAATCGAAGTGGAGAATGCGCTTCGTGGCCACGCTGCGGTTCAGGATGCTGGCGTCGTGCCTTTCAAGAATGCCGAGGGGCTGCAGAAGGGGATGGCCTTCGTGCAACTGGCCGAAGGACATGAAGGCAGCGACGAATTGGTTGTCGAGCTGAAGACGCTCGTGAAGCAGAAGCTGGAGCCGTACAAGCGGCCGGAAGTTGTCCGGTTTGTTAAGGAGCTTCCTCGGACAACTACAGGGAAGATCCAGCGCAACGTTCTGAAGGAGCAGGCCGGCACCTAGGTTCGATTGAAAGCGTCTTAGACGGGCCGGCGTCCGGGTACCCGGGCGTCGGCCGCTTTGCAGCGAAGGGCATGAAGTCTTTCGGGATCTGGTGCGAACGGCTTGAGGGTTGCGAGGTGAACGAAGGCACAGTGAAAGGTTCCTTCGGCTGCGGGCCCTCGGGGGCTGCTAGCCTGGAACCGCAAGCGAAGGGAGGCGCGCTTGACGGCCGTCGGCTCGATAGACGTGCAGATCGAGTCGCCCAACTGAAGTGCGTGGAAGAACCGAATCTCGATCGAACGGACGACCAATCCGATTCCGTCACCGGCGAGTTCATCTGTCCCAAGCCTCGTGCCCGACAGGAACGATTCCCTTGCTTGCTCTACCCAGCCAAGAATCGCCCGGTAGCTCGCATACCCGGACTCATCCAGATCGGCCGAGCTTATCGTGTGTGTCGCGGGCCCTGTGCTCATGAGTTCCCTCGCAGGTTGACGCTGTCTCTTTGTAAGCGGCGGTCCGATGGTACGACACAACGGCGTCGAGGTGCCATAGGCATTCCACGTCTAGGCGTGGAAGTCGTATGGCATCGTATGGCGGGATCGAGCTCGAAAGGATGCCGGATTCATCGAGCCGGTGGGCACGCACGCCGCCTACCAGCGACGAGGGTTCGCGCGCGCCGTGATCCGGGAGTGTTTCGCGCGGATGAGAACGGCCGGGATCAGGACAGTGGAGATCGCCTCGCGGGCCGAGCCGGTCGTGGCGAATCTCCTGTACGACTCCCTGTCTCCGACCTCCAAGCGTGAGGTCCACAAGTACGGGAAGAGGGTCCGGCCGTCGTGACGTTTCTCTCGACGGCCTGTCGGGCCGCGGCGGGCGTCGACTCCACGGGACGGTCGAGCAGGGTTCGAAGGTCGACCGTCGGCTGAGCGCCGGCGCTCGACATCCGTGACCAAGTTCCTCTGATGTGGCGACGTGCTATGGGCCGAAGATGCCGCGGGCGTCTTCCTTGCGAATCCATGACGCGTCTTGGCGAGTCTGATCGACCTCCCTACACTCCGTGTGGAGCGCGCGGCCGGTTCGGCGGCTGTTCCGGCGGGAGGGAGCGATGTTGCGACGGGGTCGAAGACAGGTGCGGCGGTCCTGTTCGAAGACGATGGCGGCTGCCTGCGCTTTCTTCGTCTTCCTCGGGTGTGCCGCGGTCATGGGGGCGGGGCAGGATGACGCGGGCTACGGGATCGATGCTGGGGACGCGCGGGGGGAAGCCCTCTTCGTGGGCGAGCTCAGGGAGTGGTCCGGGGCGCTGGGCGGCGACGATGAGGAGGACTGGTACATGTTCTCGCTGGTGCGCGGGGCGATCCTCTCGGTAGCCCTGGCCGTTCCGGACACCGCCAATCTCGATCTGTACGTCTATCCGTTCGACCGGAACACGTTGGTGAGCAGCACGTACGGACTGGGGATCGATGAATCCATCGAGCCGTACGCCGTGGGGGAGGCGGGAACGTGCCGGGTTCGGATCGTCCTGCGCGACGGCAACGGATCGTATCGGATCGCCATCACCGTGCGGGAGCAGGACGATGCCGGATGCGGAACCGACGCGGGCAATTGGGTGGACGATGCGAACGTGGTCCCTCCCGGCACGTACTTCGGTGAGCTGATCGACTCGGACGATGCCGATTGGTATGTCGTGGACTGCTTGGCCGGTCAGGTGTTGTCCGCCTATCTGCTGATTGCGGACGATGTCGACTTCGATCTATCGACTCGGTGGATCCGATATACCGAGGAACACGGTGGCCTGGGACGAAACGAGCAGATCGAGTGCGCCGTTCCGCGGGACGGGCCAGTTGGGATCGGTGTGCTCCGCCGGGAGGGCGAGGGTCCGTACGAGTTGGGTGTGGCGGTGCGCGATCAGAACGACGCCGGATCGGGAAGGGATGCAGGAAACGATGAACGGGAAGCGACAGCGGCGCCGTCGGGAGGGTTCACCGGGTACCTCGGCCCCGGGGATGGAGAGGATTGGTACGGGATCGAGATGGCGGCGATGGAGACGCTCGCGCTGGATTTCTCGGTTCCCGAGCAGGCGACGTTCACGCTGTCGTTGTACCCCCCGTGGGGGACTGTGGGGCATGGACCCGTCGATGGCGGGGTCTACGACAGCGGAGATCATCTCCGTGTCGTCGATCGACTCGTTCGACATAACCCCGGGACGTGGTTGCTGCACGTCGGGCGGAGGAACGGGGCGGGTACCTATGAGCTGCTCCTGATGCGGCAATCGGCGGACGAGGACGGCCGCGCGTCCGGGAATCCGCCGGAGCCGGACGGCGTGTCGATTCCGCTTCTGAGGCAGGATCCGACCGTTGCCAGCGGGTCGACGTGCCGGGGAGCGTGCGGGTCGGGCTGTCCGGATACGTGCATCGGCCGCTCGGACATTGTTCGCTGCCTTCCGGAGCCAGCCGACGACGGCGCGCACCGGTTCGTTCGCTACGCGAACGTGATCGAGTGCGGGACGCATGCCGGATGTCGCGATCACGACGACTGCTTCGACGCCTGTGTCGGGGAGTACGGCGAGGAGAGCCTGATCGGTCCCTGTCACGACGGCTGCAGTGCGCAGATCGTGGACCGATACGGTGTGGTGAACGGCGCGAGCTGGGCGCTCGGATACGGGCCGTACGACGGCTATCTGCTCTACTCCGATCCCCCGGTCTGGTCGGCGCCGGAGCCGGGCCGATTGGAGTTCGCTGACTACCGCGTCGATGTCTACACGGGCGATATCGATTGGACGCTTGGAGAAGGAACCGATGCAAGGGTGTACCTCACCCTGCTGGGATCCCTGTTCGGGATGGCGCGGTGCAGCAGTGTCGAGGTTCGGCTCGATACACCGGATCTCGATGACTTCGAGACGGGACAGCACAACACATTCTTCGTAACAGCCGAGCGGTTCGAGTCTCTGGATGGGATCGTGTTGCGTCACGACGGAACGGGCCTGGCCTCCGGCTGGTACGTGGATCATCTCGAGATCCGTGACGTCGATTCGGGGAGAGCGTGGCGCATCGATGCGCATCGATGGATCGCGTTCGATGAGGAGGACGGGCATCTCCGCGCCGAATTCGACGCGACATCCGTCGAGTAGACGTCGGGGAGGGATGCCGACCAGGGTTTGAGTTTCGTAAGGAGCGGGCTATCGAACCGGCGGTGTGGCGTCGTCGGGCTCGCGAGCCGTGACGCGCGCGAGAAACTCGTCGATTGCGCGGAGCAGTGGGCGCGCGCTTCCCGAGAATAGGCCGAGATCGTGGCCGACGCCGTCGAGCCGGGCGACGTGTCCCTCGTCCAACCGCGTGCGTGCGTAGGTCACATCCTCCTCGGCCATGGTTGCCCCGAGGGCCGGATCGCCGCACAACAACAGCACGGGGCATCGAACGCGGGCGAGCACGGTGTCCATATCGAACCCTTCCATATAGGCGACCCCGTCGCCGCGGGCGTGGTGTTGGAGGACATCGGGGGCGAGCAGGCTCGTCGCGACGGCCCACTCCCGACGCGCCTCGGTGGGGAACCGCTTGGCCAGCGGGGACGAGGCGATACGGTCAGGCGGCTGGGCGGCAAGGCGCTGAAGCTGCCGGCAATAGGCCACCGACTCCGGACGCTCGATGAGCGACGCAAGACGTTGCGACGAGCAGAACAGATCCCCACTGATGACGGCACGAACTCGATTCGGATGCTCCGCCGCGCAGCGGAGGGCGATCAGCGCACCGGCCGAGTGGCCGAACAGAACGGCCGGTTCCGTGAGGCGATTGGTGAAGAACTCGCTGGCATCGCGGCAGTAGTCATCCGGTAGGTATCGGCCCGGGGTGCGTCCCGACATGCCGTGGCCGCGTAGATCGGTGGCGTACAGATGCCAGTGAGTCGATAGCGACGCGAGAACCGGCCGGAGGGCCTGCCAGCGGTCGCACAGCCCGTGAAACAGCAGCACCGGCGGCCCGTTGACGGGACCTTCGACGCCGCGGAGAGCGACTTCCCGTCCGTAGAGCGTGTACTCCTTCAATCGGTCCCCTTGTTGGATGCCGGGGCATGCTATCGCTGTAGGTGCGCTCAGGGCAACTCGGGGTGCTTGGCGGGCGGAGCGGGAGCGGCGGTGAAGCGGCCGGCTTCGTCGGTCGGCTTGGAGAAGAGCTCGTTCGCCGGAGGGCGCAGCAGGGGCCAGACGGCGAGTTCGGTTCCGGGGACGACGCTGGGTTCTCCGACGTCGAACCCCAGACGGTCGTAGAACGAGAGGACGGTTCGATCCGTCGTCTCGGCGTAACAGGAGAGAGGATCCCGGTCGAGGCGTCGGAGTCTCGGTACAAGAAGGTGCGATGCGTGGCCTTGGCGTTGATGGTCGGGATCGACGGCGATCAGGCTGAGGAACCAGTGGGGCGTGGCGACCGATTGGGTGCGCAGGCACTCGTTGTGTTTCGAGACCTGCGTCATTCGGGCGACGGCATCGGCGCCGACGGCTCGGTAGAGCCGGGTTCCACCGGCCCGGATCTCCCGCCACATCGTGAACGAAGCGTGCTTCGACGGAAGCCACATGGAGATGCCTTCCAGCTGTTCCGATGTCGCGTAGACCTCTCCGTACAACAGGCCGTAGCGGAGTCGCATCCGGAAGAGCGCCTCGGCGTCGCGGTCCCGCCGGCGCTCGTCCACGAAGAAGTACTCGATGTGAGGTGCATCGCGGAAGGAACGGGCGCACATCGCCGCCGCCGCGGGCAGGGCGTGTCGTCGAAGAGGAAGCAGGGCTTCTTGCGGCATGGGACCATGGTACCCGAAGTCGTGAGTTGCCTCGGTTCGGGCGGGCGATTCCTGGCGGGGCACAGCGGCAGGTTGACGGATGGGGAGAGGGGATGCAATATTGCACATATGCGCAATATATCAAGGAGGTCGCCATGAGGGAATCGACACCGTTGACGCGGATCGGCAAGGCGCTGTCGCATCCACTGCGAGAGCGAATGCTTTGGCTGCTGGCAGATGGGGAGAGATGCGGGTGCGAGTTTGCGCCGGAGTTGGGCGTCGATCCGTCGGTCGTGTCGCGATCCCTTGCGCTGCTGGAGCGGGCGGGCCTTGTCACCTCGCGACGCGAAGGAGTCCGCGTGATGTGGTCGTTGGCCGATCCGGAGCTTCTCGTGGTCCTCGAGCGGCTTGCGGAGCTAACTGGGGAGAAGGTGGCGTGACGTGAAGCGAGAGCTTCGGACCTTCGTGATCATCGCCGGAGCCTTCCTGTTCGCCTTCTTCGTCCCGTTCTCCAGTGCGACCGTGCGCAGTGCGATCATGGAGGCCTTTCTCATGCTCCAGGAGTACGCGCGTGAGCATGTGCTCCTGTGCCTGGTGCCTGCATTCTTCATCGCCGGCGCGATCGCCGTTTTCGTCTCCCAGGCGAGCGTGATCAAGTACTTGGGCGCCAAGGCGAAGAAGATCGTCGCATACGGAGTCGGTGCAGTCTCGGGCGCCATTCTCGCGGTGTGCTCATGCACCGTCCTGCCGCTCTTCGCCGGGATCTACAAGCGGGGGGCGGGTCTGGGGCCGGCGGTCGCCTTCTTGTATTCCGGCCCTGCGATCAACGTCCTGGCCATCATCCTGACCGGACGGATTCTCGGGCTCCAGTTCGGGTTGGCACGGGCCCTCGGCGCCGTGGTCTTCGCGGTGGTCATCGGTCTGGCCATGCAGTTCCTGTTCCGCAAGGAGGAGGCGGAGAAGCAGGAAGCCGCGATGGCGACGCCGGTCCCCGGGGATGGCAAGCCGATCTGGAAGACGGCGGTCCCCGTGGTCTTGATGATTTTGGCCCTTGTCTTCGCGAATTGGGGCAAGCCTGGGAATCTTTCGATCGAGACCACCGCGGGTGAGACGATCGTGGCAACGCGGGCCGGGGAGGCGGAGGATGAAGTCCTCGTCAAATTGCCGGGATCTGATGAATTGACGGTTGTGGCCAAAGACGAGATCGAGTCGCTTCGGTATGCCCCCTCACCCTACACGGCGATCTACCACGCGAGGTTCTACATCGCGGGAGCCTTCCTCCTCCTCCTGATCGTGGTGATGAGCCTGTGGTACGACCGCAACGAGGCTAAGACGTGGGGCGCGTCGACATGGTCGTATGCGAAGCTGATCCTCCCGTATCTGTTCGGCGGCGTGCTGATCGCCGGATTCCTGCTGGGGAGACCCGGACACACTGCGCTGATCCCGTCCCAGTGGATCGCGAACGCTGTCGGGGGCAACAGCTGGCTCTCCAATCTCGCAGCCAGCGTCGCGGGTGCGCTGATGTACTTCGCGACGCTGACCGAGCTGCCGATCCTTCAGGGGTTGATGGGATCGGGAATGGGCGATGGACCGGCGTTGGCTCTGCTTCTGGCCGGTCCGGCATTGTCTCTTCCCAACATGCTGGTGATCCGCAAGATCCTCGGGACGAAGAAGACGCTCGCGTACGTCGCGCTCGTCGTCGTGGCTGCGACGCTGACGGGAAAGCTATTCGGAAGCATCGTTGGGTAGACAGGAGGAGGTCCACATGAACATCGAGATTCTGGGCACGGGATGCCCGAAATGTGAGCAATTGGCCGCGAACGTGAAGCGCGCGGTCGAGGAGCTGGGACTCACGGCGGAGATCATCAAGGTGACCGATATCGCCGAGATCGCCAACCGAGGCGTGATGATGACGCCGGCGCTCTCCGTCGATGGCGACGTCAAGTTGGCCGGAAAGGTCGCGCCGGTCGTCGAGTTGAAAGCGCTGCTCGGGGACGCGTCCTGAGGGCCTAGGCGAAGGGGGTTCCGGAGATCGACGCTGCCCGTTGACGTCCCTCGTCAGGGACGAGGTCGAGTCAGTCCTCCCAGAAGTAGAAGTCGGCCCCCACGGACTCCAACTCGATCCACTGCGGACCGGAGTTCCCGAATTCAACGCACAACGAGATGCACACCGCCTTGTGAATCTCGGGGCAATCGGGGATGACGAACGCACGCAGATCCTGCTCCCCGAACAGGGCCAGGTTGTCAAACGTCGTGAGTCTCGTGCTTCCATCGTGGATGTGAACGGACGTGACCCGAACATCGGCCGAGGCGGTCCGGAAGCAGAGGAAGATCTTGTCGAGCCGGTAACGCCGGAAATACAGGTTCCAGCTCAAGGAATCCGGAAGCGCCAGGCTTGCCTCGGGGACGAAGATCTCCTGAAGGCTCTTCAGGAACCCGTCGTCGCCGCCGAAGATCGCAAACGTCCCGACCACCGGCGTGGAGATCGGGAAATGAAGCCAATTGCTCGTGCCGGGGGTGCCGACGATGCGGGTGTGAAACGCCATCCGCTGGACACGCGCGAGCCGCTCCGGGTATTCGATCTGCACCGCCGTGCCATGGGTCCACATGGCGAGCATTCCGGTGAGATTGACGTCTTCCGGGAGCGCGAGCCCTTGTAGGGTGCACAGTACGAGAAGCCCGATCAGCAGAGCGCCGATGACGGCGCGGTGACGTGCTGCCTTCACGGTACCACCTCCGAGTGCAGCGTACATCGTTGCGTCACACGATCCCAAGCCCGTTTCGCAGGAATGGCGGGGTACGGTGATCCTGCCGATCCCTTCTCCGCGGCCTTCACAATTCTGCCTTCACTGTGGCGTCAATGACTCATACCACATGGCTAGGCTGCCAAGATCTTGGGAGTCACTCAAGAGACCGGAGTGACGAATTCGGGTGGAGCAAGGAGTGGAGAGCATGCGTACGGTCAAGTTCGTGTTGGGTGCCCTGGTTCTTCTTCTGGGATGCACGGTGGTCTTCTGGCCGGGCATCCTGGTCAGCCCCGGGCTTGGGGAAGAGGCCCTCGCGTCACAGGACGCCGATGCGGCCCTCGAGACGTCCCTTGGAGATTTCCTCGGGGTCGTAGATACGTCGGACGGAGACATCGCCGATTCGGGCTCGCGTGCCGCGGCCCCCTCGGCGGTCGATCCGGCAGACTTGGCTCAAACGACGGGCGCGGCGGAGTACGAGACGGTCTTCCCCGATGACGAGATCCAACGGATCGATCTTGTGATCTCGAAGACGGACTGGCAGGCCATGCTGGAGGAAGCATCCAGCTCCGGAATGGGGATGAGGATGCCGGTCGAAGGGGGCGAGTTCGCAGGGTTCCCGGTCGGCGCAGCGCCGGAGGGGGGCGCGATGGCGGAGCGGATGAACCGTCTGTTCGTTGAGGCGTGCGCCGGCTGCGCGGAAGGCGACGAGGTCTCCGTCACCCTTCCGACGGGCGACGTGACCGGAACGTGCGTTCGCGCCGGAGAGGATCTCGTTCTTCAGCCGGACGCAGGGCTCGGGGGCATGCGCCCAGGGGGCATGCAACCGCCCGATGGGATGGAGCCTCCCGACTTCACGTCCCCGGAAGGAGCCGTGCCGCCCGAAGATGGAGGGTTCGCGCGTCCCGCCGGAGAGGGCTTCGGCGCGGCCGGCAGAGGGATGATGGTCGAGGAGACGGCGGATGCGTCGCTGACCTATGTCGAGTGCACCGTGCGGTTCGAGGGCGAGTCGTGGGAACATGTCGGGGTGCGCTACAAGGGGAACTCGACTCTGCGTAGCAGCGTGGGTTCCGAATCGTGGAAGTACCCGCTCCACCTCGACTTCGACGAGTTCGAGGAGACCTATCCGGAGACGACGGATCAGCGATTCTTCGGATTCGACGATCTGTCGCTGAGCAACGGCGCGACGGACACGTCGCTGTTGCGGGACGTCCTCCCCGGGGAGGTCTTCCGCGCGTTCGACGTGCCGACGCCGGAGATGGCGTACATCCAGGTGTACCTCGATATCGGCGACGGACCGACGTTCCTCGGCGTCTACACCGTCGTCGAAACGCCCGATGACCCATTCCTGGAGACCGAGTTCGGCTCATCCGACGGCAACCTGTACAAGCCGCAGGGAAACGGAGCGACGTGGACCGTCTTCGATGAGGCGTCGTTCGAGAAGAAATCGAACCAAGAGGAAGAGGATTGGCGTGACATCGAGGAGGCATTCGAGGCGCTTCACGCGGCGCGCGACGATGCTACCGCATGGCGCGAGGGCCTCGAGGCCGTCTTCGACGTCGACGGATTCCTGCGGTGGCTGGCGATGAATCGACTTCTCGGCAACTGGGATGCGTACGGCCAGATGGCGCAGAACTACTACCTGTACTCCGATCCGTCCGACGGCCTGATCCATTGGATCCCATGGGATCTGAATCAGTCGCTGAATGCGAGAATGCAGATGGGCGCAACGCCGATCGACCCGCGCTCTGTGGGCGACCAGTGGCCGCTGATCAACTACCTGTTGCAGGATCCGGTCTACTTCGACGTGTACACCGCATACGTCGCAGATGCGCTGGCCACGGTGTACGACGCGGACGCACTCGGGGAGCTGATCTCGGAGCTGCAGGAGATGCTGATCCCCGCGCTCGTCGATGACGCGGGCGAGCTCTCGGAGCACAGCTTCCTGTCATCGGTCGAGCAGATGGAGCGAGCCGGTGACGAAGTCTTGATGGAGATCGAGGCGAGGATCGCGGAGGCCGAAGCGTTCCTCGAGGATCAGGCGTATGAGCCGGCCGCGGTAGTCATCAGCGAGATCCATTACAACCCGAGCCCGGATCAGGGGCGAGACGAAGCGTACGAATTCATCGAGCTGGTCAATCGCGGCGATGGGACGATCGACCTCTCCGGGTACTGCTTCGATGACGGCATCGACTACACGTTCCCGGAGGGCACCGAGCTCGATCCGGGAGAGTGCCTCGTCGTGGCGAAGGACGCAGCGCAGTACGCGACGGCGCCGTGCCAGGTTCTACAGTGGGACCGCGGCAGTCTGTCGAACGGCGGCGAGGTGCTCCGACTGGTCGATGCGGAGGGAGACTGGATCGATCGCGTGGCGTATGGGGACGATCCGCCGTGGCCCGAGGAGTGCGACGGGGAGGGAAGCTCGCTTTGCCTCGTCGATCCGGACAGCCCCAACCATCTGACGGACTCGTGGAGCGCGAGCGTCGACTTCGGCGGCAGCCCTGGGGAGGTCGCGGGTGTCGACTGACCTGACGCCGCGTGTTCTCCGAGGCGGCCGGCTGGCGGCGCGGTGGGCGGCGGCGATGCGATCGGCGGAAACGCCCGGCGACGTGCGCCAGCCGTCGACCGGCCGTCACGAGTTCAAGTATCTGATCCGCTCCGAGCGGTGTGACGAGATCGCGTCCTTCCTCGCGCCGCATCTGGAACTCGACAAGTACTCGCAGAGTCGACCGCGGGACTCGTATACCGTCCGCAGCATCTACTACGACTCGCCGTACTTCACCTGCTACTACGAGAAATTCAATGGCGAGAAGAACCGCAGGAAGTATCGGGTTCGCACCTACAACGATTCGCCGACGACGTTCCTCGAATGCAAACAGCGTCGGGGAGGGACGTACACGAAGGGAAAGGTTCGCTTGGGGGCCGAGGATCTCGTCGCCCTCGACGAGCGGTCGGGGTTGGATGGAGCGATGGCCGAACCGTCGAGCGTGTTGGGTCAGCTCCTGCTCAGAATGGACCGGTGGGATTACCAGCCGACGGGTCTGGTCGTCTACGACCGAACGGCCTACGTCTATCCGGGCCAGCAAGACACGATCCGAGTGACGTTCGATCGGAACTTGCGCGGTCGCGTTTTCCCGACCCTCGATGAGATCCATCAGGAGTCGGAACTCGTCTCGCTGCTGTACGGATGGACGATCCTCGAGGTGAAGTTCACCGACATCGTGCCGCGCTTCCTCGAGAGGCTGGTCACGCGTTTCGGGCTGCAGCGCCAAGCCTGCTCCAAATACGGCGTGTGCGTCGCGCTGCTGCTCGACGAGAACCCCACGAAGAAAGAAGGATGGAATCATGTCTGCGTTCGCTGAAGCGTTTTCGTTCGATTGGCGGGTCGTGGTGACCGTGATCTCGCTCAGCCTGGCACTCGGGCTGTACGTGGCACTGGTCTATCGGCTGTCGACGCCCGCCGGAAGCTACTCCGTGTCGATCCAACACACGCTCCTCTACCTGGCCATGGTCGTGGCGCTCGTGATGCTGGTGATCTCTAACCAGCTGGCGCGCGCATTCACCCTGGTCGGCGCGTTGGCCGTGATTCGCTTCCGCACGCCGATCAAGAGCGCGAAGGACGCGTCGTTCATCTTTCTCTCGCTGGTGGGCGGGATGGGCATGGGCGTAGGGATGTTCGGAGAGACGGCGCTTGGCGTCGGGCTGATCGGCTTGTTCATGGTGGCGATTCGCTACTCGCGGATCGGCCTGCGGGCCAAGGGCGAGACCCTGCTGAAGTTCATCGTGCCGACGGCGGACGAGGGGGACGTCACATATCACCAGGAGATCTTCAAGACGTATCTGAGCGACCATCGTCTGATCAACACGCGGTCGGTGCGTGACGGAAATGGCCTGGAGATGACGTTCCTCGTCAAGCCGCGGCGGCACGCGGACCTGATGACGTTCTCGCGCGCCCTGTCGGGGCATCCAAGCATCGACAAGGCCACCGTCATCATCTGCGATGACGAGGGACTGGCTCAGAACGTGTTCTAGCAAGGCGTCGGACCCTGCCGGCTCCTGCGAAGGCCTCGCATGGGAACTGGACGAATTGTGCAGGGCGCGGGTATCCTGAGACGGCGGAGCGGGACGGCCGAGGAGTGGGCCATGTGGTCGGATCCCATCAGACGCCGAAGGCTCCGCGGACGGGAGGACGCCGCGTGAAGGAAGCCATTCATCAGCCGCGAGCTCTCGTGCTGACCGAGACGGACGGCGTCGCGATCCTGCTGGATCCCGCGATCGGAGGCGACACGATCGTTATTCTCGATTCCGGCTTCGGGTCGATCGGGAACGTCGAAGCTCGGGAACCGATCGAGCCGTTTCACAAGGTCGCGATTCGGAAGATCGACGCAGGGGATTCCGTCGTCAAGCTCGGCGAGACGATCGGCCGTGCCTCGTGCTCGATTGCTCGCGGGGATCACGTGCACGTGCACAACGTTGTCAGTGCGAGGCTCTCCTGATGTTGCATGAGCAGCCGTTCAAGGGCTTTCGGCGCGCCGAGGGCCGCGCGGGTATTCGCAACTGCCTGTTGGTGCTTCCGGTGGGCCAGTGTGCCAACGAACTGGCGCTGGCGTGCGCGTCGGGGATCTCGGGCGCGTTCCCGCTGCTGCATACGCAGCCCTGTGCGCATCTCGGCGAGGACAACGCGGCCGCCCGAAGCTGCTTGGTCGGGCTCGGTCGGAATCCGAATGCGGCGGCTGTCCTCGTCGTAGGAATCGGGTGCGATTCGATCTCAGCCGACGGAATCGCGGAGGAGATCGCAAGCACCGGGAAGCCGGTCGAGTGGCTGACGGTGTCATCGTGCGGGGACTGGAACACGGTCATCGAACGTGGCCGCGCGTGGCTTGCGACACAGCAGAAGGCAGCGGCCTCTCTGCGGCGCGAGGAGGTCCCGTGCTCCGATTTGGCGCTGGGCATCAAGTGCGGCGGATCGGATGCGACGTCGGCCGTCGCGGGAAATGCCGCGATCGGCCAGGCTGTGGATCGCCTGGTCGGGGCGGGCGGAACCGTCATCTTCTCCGAGACGACGGAACTCATCGGAGCGGAGCACCTGCTGATGGCGCGCGCCGCGACGCCCAGCGTTCGTAACGAGATTCGAGCCGCCGTGCGCCGCGTCGAGGACAGCATCCTGGCGACCGGCGTCGATCCGCGGGGGACGCAGCCGACCCCCGGGAATATCGCTGGCGGGCTGACGACGCTCGAGGAGAAGTCGCTCGGCGGCGTGATCAAGACGGGATCCGGCCCGATCGCCGGCGTCTTTGCCTGGGGAGCGTGGCCCGAGCGCAACGGACTCCACCTGATGGATTGCCCGGCCAATGTCCCGCAGTTGCTGCTCGGCTGGGCGGCGGCCGGGGCGCAACTGCTCGTCTTCAGCGTCGGCGGGGGGCTGCCGGCTCGAATTCCCTCGTTGATCGGGACGAACGTCGGAGGGTTCCCTCTGCTTCCGATCCTCAAGATCCTGAGCAACCCGCGGGATCGAGATGTCTCGGCGACCTTCGACCTGGACGCGAGCGGTGTACTCGACGGACGCGAATCGGTGGATCATGTGGCGATCAGGCTGTGGGATCGGATCGCGGCGACCGCCGACGGCGAACCCACGTATCTCGAGGACTATCCGGCCCCCGCGGTCCAGATGTGGGAGATGCTCGTGAGAGGTCCGACGATCTAGGATGATGGCCTACGAGGGAAAGCGTGTCCCATTTGATGAGTTGCAGGCGGTGCTCGAACGCTGTCTGCGCCCCCGCGGCTTTGACAGCCGCCGGGCGAAGCGGTGCGCCTACATCTTTGCCGAGAACAGCCTGGTGGGTGTGGCGTCTCACGGTCTGAACCGATTTCCGCGTTTCCTCGAGTGGATCGACCGAGGGTGGATCGATCCGGCCCAGACGGCCGAGCGGGATGCATCGTTCGGAGCGATCGAGCGATGGGATGGATGGTTGGGTCCGGGTCCGCTGAACGCCGAGGCCTGTATGGGCCGGGCGATGGAGATGGCCGAGGAACTCGGGGTGGGGATCGTCGCTCTTCGAAACACGAACCACTGGATGAGGGCCGGCACCTACGCCTGGCAGGCGGCGGAGGCCGGGCTCGTCGGTATCTGTTTCACCAACACCGAACCCAACCTTCCGCCGTGGGGAAGCTCACAGCCGAAATTGGGGAACAACCCGGTGGCCGTGTCGATCCCGCGCGGAAGCGGCCGACACGTGCTGTTCGACGGGGCGATGTCGCAGTTCTCGTACGGGGCGCTCGAGACGGCAGCCCGGCGCGGACAGTCTCTGCCGGTGCCCGGCGGGTTCGGTGCGTCGGGGGAGCTGACCGACGATCCGACCGCCATCCTCGCATCGAAACGTGCGTTGCCGATCGGCTTCTGGAAGGGAGCGGGCCTCTCCCTGATGCTGGACCTTCTCGCGACGACACTGAGCGCCGGCGCGTCGACGTGCGAGGTCGGTGCGCGGGAGGCGGAGTATGGGGTCTCCCAAGTCTTCGTCGCTTTGGGCCGATCCTTGATCGACGACGAAACGTTGGGGCGGATCGAGCGTGCGTTGGCGGACCTTCACACGGCATCCACGGAGGACGGAACCTCGGTGAGGTATCCGGGAGAGCGCCTTCACGCGATTCGGGCCGAGAACTTGCAGGACGGGGTACCGGTGGCGGAGACGGTCTGGGAAGACGTCCAGCGCCTCGCGCGGGAGCGGCCGAACCTCCAGGCGTGATACCCGTCGGCGCGCGGCGTGCAATCGTCGCCTAAAGAGCGCATCCGATCCCGATCTGCCCTCAGATGCCGGCTGGGCATGCTCACCGTCCGATCACGAAGGCTTCGCAGATCGTCCTTTGCTCGCTCACGGCGCTGCCATGCGATCGCCCTTTGGTACACATCGGTCGGACGCATCATCCCGCCATCTTCAGATTCGAAGGGAGAGGCAGATGAACAAGATCGGAAACTGGATGGTGGGATTGACGATCGTATCGCTGTTGGCGGTGGGCTTGGTTGCGCTTGCCGGCAACGGGTTCGGCGAGGGCAGCGGAAGCTGGACTGCGCAGGCGGCGGCCTCGGGAGAGTGTGACGGCCACGAGCGGGACGCGGATGGCGACGGTATCGTCAACTCCGACGACCCGGACTGGGCCGAACCGCAGGACGGGAGCGGGTACGGTCAGGGCGGCGGCTACGGGCGAAATCTCTCTGCCGATCGGCCGCTCGACGGCACCGGATACGGAGCCCGTCAGGGCGGCGGTCATGGGGCCGGTCAGCGTAGCGGGCAGGGCCGGCGGGGCGGCAGTGGAGACTGCGACGGTGGTTGCGTATAGGAGATCGCGCGTGCGGAGGGCGCAGC
>Ga0272443_10001440_pt1 | contig 34775 bp, 29 predicted proteins | sample SSMAcet12_FD_193581 | JGI IMG/M metagenome (GOLD analysis project Ga0272443, IMG submission 193581) | Marine sediment archaeal communities from Little Sippewissett salt marsh, Falmouth, MA, United States - SSM-Acet-12 | ecosystem: Environmental > Aquatic > Marine > Wetlands > Sediment ... | reverse complement strand
TCTGAACCCCTCTCGCGCCATTCTAGACGAATCTTGTTTTCGTTTTCGGGCATGGGCCTGAGCATGAAATCATCGAAGAAGGGCGCAACCAGGCGGATTGTATTTCGGATCACTTCATAATGAGATAATGCAGTTTTTTGTAGAAGGTATAGGAAAGCTGCCAGGTTGCCAGCATCGCTCCTCAAGTATAGATTATCGTTAATGTCTCCAGTTTTTTTGACGTGTGAGGATTCACTTGTATCGTGGAAGTGGTAGACTTTCCAGTTCTTCAGGCTATCTAGCACGCAACGGGCTACACGTTCTTTTTTTGCAGTTTCAGGTAATTTGCTCTCACGAGATGCCTTGCTCAGAGGTACTGCATAGGGTTTAGGATAGCTTCTATCATGAAAATAACAAATTTCATCGGCGAATATGAGAGAATCAACCTCACCCGGAACCAAGACACAACTATAAGCGTTCTGCCCAAAGGTGAGTTTAATCCTTATTTCTTCGGTGACTTTCTGTCCAAAATACAGAAAAGTATCGGCACCACCAGCTTTCTGCACCGTGAGCTGAAAGTTGCCTTCCACCATTTGGTTCAGCAGGTTGAAGAGTGATATCAAATTGCTTTTCCCAGAACCGTTCGCACCGATGAGAACGTTCATGGGGCGTAGCTCCAGGTCCGATAATTTGATGGACTTAAATCCTTCTATTTCTATTTTATCCAATTGAATGCCTATACCCATATTGCCTCAACGCCTCTTCGATCATCAGATGAACCGCATATGTTCCACTAAGCTCCCTGAAACAATGTTTCATCGTTGCGGTTAATATCACTATCCGTCTGATGTTCTACTTGGCAGTCGTGAACCAATGCATTAGTCGTCTTGACATCTCAAATAGAGCTGTTTTGTCAAACCCGAAAGGGGTAGGAACGCGGCCCCATCGTAACTTGAGCCGCCTTCAGCCCCGCCTCTACAGCAAATGCACGCTCCGTCCAGTGTCCCTTGTAGGTCCAGATCAGCATCGATCGCTCAGGTTAGACGGCGTACAGCCAGGGTATACACACGGTTTAAATCACGTTCAGCAAATCCTTCCGGACCTCGCGTGCGTTGACTTTCCTCCAGGTCTATACTATGTCTCTACTGATTTTACCATGGCGTACAATGCTTCATTTACAGGCACACGCAGTCCATGTTTTTTCGCGGTGCTCACTACGTAGCCGTTTATCGAGTCTATCTCAGTTCTCTTTCCTTTGAGAACATCCTGAAGCATACTGGATGTATTTTCAGAGCTGATAGAGATGACCGAGAACACAAGCCTGAGGACCATCTCTTTATCTGCATGATATCCCTCTTTCTCAGCAACGTTCACGCATTCTTCAATTATATCTTCTACAGTCTCCTTAAAGTGCTCGGATAGGACGTCCCCGTTCTTCTTCCTGATAAGAGCGGTTATTGGATTGGCAACTGCATTGATGAATAGCTTATTCCACTGCTGTTCCTTGAAGTCTGGCGGGAATTCTAGATCAAAGCCTTTCTCCTCAAACCTTGCAATCAGGAACTTCTTTATCTCCCGTGGGATTTCGTCCTCAAATGTGGTCTTTCCACGCCCCTTGAGTTCAATCTGACCATCCTTGAAGAATTTAGCGCCTATTGCAGTAATCCCTTCATAGGTATCCCTTCCAGGGATTTCGAACTTCTCTCTATTGCCCATGCCATTCATCAGTAGACAGAATTTTGCATTCTTCAACGAGCCTGTCAGAGCACCCGATTTCAGGATTTCATCTCTAACTTCGGTGAGTGAATATGTTTTAACGCATATGATGGCCAGGTCAGGATGGATGTTCGAATCACCCAGTTCATTCAGGCTCGAGAAGCAATGCTTGAAGTGAAGGGTGATCTGGTCTCCTGGAATGTTTATCTTGAGGCCAGCTCCTTTAATCCTTTGAATATGGCTCTTTCTACCCAGAAGGGCTACGTTCTCAACTTCGCCCCCGCTACTACCCGGTTCAGAAACCAGGTAGCCAACAACGGAACCTATCGCTCCGGCACCATAGATCAAGACATTGGCCATACATTCAATTTCCTATTTGTCATTCTTCTATTTCCCCAATATCCTCATCAGATAAAGTAACATCTGTTGCTGGCATTTTCTTTCAAATAATTTCCGTTAACAACCTACCCTCTTTTCCAGCTCATCAGGATAGCGGTCTCCCATAATGTTAATTTTACTATAATTATTAACACTTGAAAGGGTGCCGATCTGGTCAATTAAGACTACGACGAAGGACGGAAAATCCTAAGCGAGGGCTTCCGTTGGGTTGTCCACGGATTCTAATCGTTAATTTCAGCCCACAATCGACGGAGACCGCGTCCGGGGCGATCAATGAAGATTTAAGCTTTCGACTAATATCCAAACTCTACGCCTCAAATGTGTTCTCTTCCTGCTATTGCTTCCCTGTTTCAGATGGTATTAGAAGATCAGGATTAAGCTCAGATAAGAATTCGTCCCAAAGCCTTGGGTTCTTTTTTATATACATTTCCATTAGTTCTCTGCACTCCTTTGAGTCTAAGTTTACTACCTCTATTCCATGGGATTCCATGAAATCACTGGCTTCTGGAGCACTATTGGATTCCCCAACCACCACTTTTTTAATGCCGAACTGGACGATCGCACCAGCACAAAAATAACAAGGCATAAGGGTGGAATAGAGCACAGTATTGTGATAGCCTCCTGTTAGCCTAGCATTGCGAAGGCAATCAATCTCAGCGTGCATAAGTTGATCTCCCTTTTGCACTCTCTTGTTTCGTCCTCTTCCTATGATCTTACCTCCCTCAACCAAGACGGCACCTATTGGGATTCCACCTTCTCTGAATCCCTTAAGGGCTTCTTCTATCGCAGCACGCATGAAGATATCCATAATACCAAATGCCATAACCATGTCTTATAATTATTACCCATCTCTATATTTTATCAAGATTGGATTGAATTTAAATCAATAAATATAGAGATGGGTAATAATTATAAGACATTATAGTGTTTAACGATATCTTTTGGTCAAATCCCAAACTATCGATAGTTTGGGATTTGACCTATTCGTATCATTAAACACTATTCTGGCGAGAACCAATTAGTATCATCTAATTGGTTTTCGACTATAATAGGAATCCTCAATCATGGTTATCACTGACTTTGCGATCTTCGAACAGAATGGTCTCATTCGCAAGTGCAATATCCCTGAACTCATATCGTTCATATCGAGCAATAGAATGCGAACAATTCTCCACGTTGACATGGATGCCTTTTTTCCCTCAGTTGAAGTTCGGGCTCACCCAGAACTAAGAGAGAAGGCCGTGATAGTTGGTGCCGACCCTAAGGAGGGAAAGGGCCGAGGTGTCGTTAGCAGCGCATCTTATGAAGCCAGAAAGTTGGGAGTAAAGTCGGCCATGCCCATATCCAGAACCTGGAAGCTATGTCCGGATGGCGTTTATCTCAGGCCCCACTTCGATCTATATGTCAAAACATCCAACTGCGTTATGGAAATTTTGAGAAAACGTGCCGACAAATTCGAACAGGCTGGCATCGACGAAGCCTATCTCGATATATCAAGTCGAGTAAAAAGCTTTGAAGAAGCATCAGAATTTGCCAAAGAACTGATGGAAGAGGTATTAGAAAAGGAAAAATTGACGTGCTCCATAGGCGTGGCACCCAACAAAATGCTAGCCAAGATCGGTTCCGATTTCAAGAAGCCGTATGGTCTGACTGTAATTAGAGAAGAAGATGCTAAGGAGTTTCTCCGCTCTTTGCAGGTCAGGAAGATACCAGGCGTTGGTCCCAAGACTGAAGAACGGCTAAAGGACATAAATATTGAGACCATAGGCGATCTGGCCGTAGCGAATCTCGAGCTATTAGTGAAATTATTTGGGAGTCGGGGTACTAGGCTTAATGAATATGCCAACGGTGTAGATCACAGTGAAGTTAGAGAACGACATGAAACAAAATCGATAGGAAGAGAAGTGACCTTCGAAAAGGATACAGGTGATAAAGGTCAAATTCTTAGTATTTTAGATGAGTTGGCTGAAGAGGTACATAAAGATCTTAATGATAATGGATTCCGCTTTAAGACCATTTCCATTAAAGTCAGGTATCAGCATTTCGATACTCATACTCGCGCCAAATCGTTTTCTTTTATGACGAATGATTTGGATATTCTCAGGAACAATGCCAAGAGATTGGTTGACGCATTCTTGAAGGGCAATAAGAAGATAAGATTGGTTGGTTTAAGAGTTTCCAATTTAGAGATGTGTAAGTATAGTGTTTAACGATATCTTTTGGATTATAGTGTTTAACAATACTTTTCGGACAAATCTCGAACTCGCAAGAGTTGGAGATTTGGCCTATTCGTATCGTTAAGCACTATTCTGGCGAGAACCAATTAGTATCATCTAATTGGTTTTCGACTATAAAGGGGTCCTTATTGGCCGCTGTTATAAGTGTATTGGGTGCTTTTTGCGATCTTGACTTTGAGCTACCTGGCCTTCAGGTCGAGGCTGGATCTAAGGGTGAAGGAGTTAGCGTACCAGATAAAATTCTTACAGCTCCAGGATGAAAGACGTTTTGAAATTTTGCCGAAAAAAGTCTAAAAATAATCTATATTAAATCATAATAGAAATATATCAGATAAATTAATATAAGTGAAGTTATTTCTATCCAAAAAGTATCAAAATCCGTAATCAAAATATTCAAAAACGGCATCAATAAGCTCAGTCTAAAACAAATAATCCTATAAGATATAAGATATACTACGGATATATGAGAAATTAAATCACCCTTTCAGAAAATGAAGTCTGTAGCGAACGCCCAATGCGATAGTCGGCCACGGATACTGCCAATTTAATATCCCATAAAGTCACTCTTTTTTTCTAGCTCAATATCCGAGTGAAGATCCCGAATCTGCCTTTCTACGTATTGCTTGTGCTCTAGAAGGTCCACCGTATTTAGCAGAGGTAGGAGCTTCTCTAAGTAATCAGCTCGTTTCTGGAGTACAGGTACGGCACTTCCAGTATAACCCCACGAATTCGGCATTAGAGGGATTCTCTGAAACAATTCTAATTTTTTGTTATGTTCAAGTAACAAGACAACAAATGGAAGACGCCTTTCGGGAGTGAAATTTGCAATCACGCTGAAGATGAATTCCATGAAGTTGGGGTCGTCGTGTTGGCGTTCGATGAGACATTTCAAGAAGCGATCTTGGCGCTCCATGACTGTTGCATTATCTTTTTCATTATTCTTCAAAACGAAGTATGTCTCAAGGTATGTACTCTGTAAAAACTCTCGCTCAACCTCACGCTCATATATATATTCGGTTACCTGAATCATCAAATACTCGTAATCATCCCGAACCCAAATGAAGGTGTAATCTAAGGTATCATCATATCTATTTAGCCGTTTCTTCTCCTTGTACATCCAATCGAGATACTCCAATATGAAATTTGGTTCTTTATTTAGTATGCTAGTAAACGTCTTACCGTCGTAGTCCATGTCTGAATCTGCTTTTAAAGAGGCGAAATAAGCTCGTTTGAGCAGGTCTAGATTTTTGGCAAATAGTTCGATAATTGCTTTGTTAATGTCCGTGGACGGATCGAACATCATCAAAAGGGGATATATAGAGCCGGAATTCTCCTCGATCTTTTTCAGTACGATCTCTGTTACTTGTGCGATCACGTCCTCGTTGATTGAACGATATCCAAGTAAGAAGTCTAAGCTGTGTTGTAGCTCTGTTATTTCTGCTTCCTTGTAAATGGAATAAAGTTGATCTAGATGCTCATGGTTAACTGCATTTGTGGGCAAAGAGATGTAGTAACCAAACAACCAGACCCGTTTCGTCTGGTATTCGGGCTTGCTGAGAACCTCGTAAGCGCCTTCGCTCCCACAAATTTCCACAAGCTTTTTGGATAATTTGTAGGATTTTAAACCAAGTGGGTCGCCCATTTTTATGTAATGGTCTAGGACCTCAATGAACAAATCTGAGTTTTGGTCAGCCAAGGCGAGTAGTATCTCTTCAACACCGCTCACCAAGAGAAAAAACTTGTGACCGTCTAGCTCAGATTGAATTTTTTGGCACTGCTCAAAGAATTGTTTATAATCTGCGAAACAAAAGTCTCCAAAATGTCTCTTGATTATCTTTTTCTTAAATTGTTCGTACTTCTCGCGGCTCAAGCGTGGACATTTCATATCTGACCGGTCAAAAAGGACCACCTTGGATAGGTTATAGTACTCATTAGTAAACTGGTTCCTAAGATCTTGATTGAACGACACTTCACATCTGTCTAAATGGTCCAAGTACTTATGCACCAATAAACAGTCACGTTGGCTGGTGGTATCCAATTCCGACTCGATGAATGGAAGCACTTCCGTCGCGTCTTTTGCCACAATATCATTTGCGGAGACTAAACAACCTGACGTGCTGTAGCTTTTAAGAATGCAAAGTACCCCTTCTTTAAATGTCGACGTTTTGTAGAGCTGAAAAAGTCTCTTCCAGATTGCTTGGCGCAGATCAAAAAGTTCTGGGGTTGGAGCAAGTTGGAAGTTGATACTCATAAAGGCACTTCGCCCTTTTGATTCAGTAGTATGAAAGCTGGTGTGAAGGTACTTCTCGGCAAGGGCGATGAAGAGATTTGAATAGAGCGTGTCATTTCCTTCTAGCGTTCGGTTCCATAAAACATCGATCACCGCCCGTTGAACTGCAAAACCATGGATATAGGAGTTGGGCCTAAATCCAAATTGGTTGATGAGAATGTGGAGTACTTCAGATAATTCTTCAGTTAGTTTGGCAAGATAGTCAAATAGGAGGGTCAATGCCATACGAAGAGTTTCATCGTCATTTGCTTGTTCAAACGAACCAAGCACACTGAGGATTGACGGGAATGAAATGAGAGAACTCGCCTCAAATTCTAGCTTGGATAGATCTGTCGGCTTTGCTTCCATCTCCTGAATACAGTTCTTGACGTATACGAGCGTATCTGTTTGGCTAATAAACCAGAAAACGTCCATCAGATGCAGCAGTGATTGATGATCATCTTTCTCTTCCATAGACTTCCAAATCTTGTCAATGTGAGGGCGCATATCTTCTGTAATCTTTTTACTATCGAACGCGATCATTACAGGGTTGACAGCTTCCACCAGACGATGCCTTAAACGGGGGAAGAAATGATTTAATATGGCCGAGAAATCTAGCGCACGCTCTTTAAAAAAGGCGAGATAGAACAAGTATGTTGCAAGCACTTGATCAGAAACCCGTACCACGTCATTCTCGTAAATATCAAGGACCTCTAAGTCGTGCAATTTTACTGTAGCTTCCCAGAATACTTCTTTAGGAATTCCAAATGCCTTCTCGATGCTGCTCATCATCTCCCCGTTTGTGCGATCTACAGATTGGAAGAAGGCGACTATGCCAGCGGCTTTGAGAACATTGATATCGTTGAAATCCTCTATGTCACTTTTTATAGATGTGAAATATTCTTCGTAGAGAGCTGTTACGTCGCTAATACTTTCAAGCGTGTTCTCTTGACTCGCCACCTCCGCGGCCATGATGGCAAGACGGGGGTTACCACGTGCGATTTTGGCAATTCGGTCGAGATAAAATGGATTTAAGATGCCACACTCGTCCTTAACGAAGTGCTTTATCTGCGTGTCTTCTAGGATATGCAATTCAACACTGCTTTCACTACCTAGCTGGCGTGCAGCTTCTTGTACCTCATAGAGGGCATAGTCTCTTACAGTAACGATTACTTTTATTTGTTGATTTTCTCGCCGGTCTTGAAGAAGATGGACGATGTACTCAAATTTACTTATGCGATTTGCGTCGTCCACGAGGATCAGGAAATGCCCTGGTTCCGAGAAGTAGCTACGTAAATCTTCATAAAGGTTTAGTCCCCGGTTGAAGATGCATCGGACAACATACTCGGGTTGGCTGTCGTTAAATCGTTTGCAACACTCCAGCGCGACGCGAGACTTTCCAACGCCGGGTCGCCCGGACACCATGACTAAGTCGACCGCCTCTAGCTCATGTAACACTTGTTCGACCTCGTCATCACGAAAGTGAAAGGCTGTGTCGAGGCGGGTAACAACCTTGTTCTTGTTATAAGTGGCAACGAATTCTTCAGGGGGGAGGATTTGTCCTGTGTCTATTTCAACTCCCAGGAAGTCCCGTGCAAGTTCAGGATAGTTTCTGTAAATATCGAAGGAAATACCGATGCCAAAAATATTTAGGTTAACCCCGCGCTTTTGGCATTCATTCGCAAGGAAACGTTCTTCTTTGGTCGTGAGGGTTGATGTATAGCAGAGTACCAATTCCTCAATCATTTCGACAGGCACTCCTGTTTTTTCTTCGTCAAAGCACTTATCGATGTCTTTCTTGAATTTCTTACAAATTCCGGACTGCTGTGTAGTGTACTCTGCAAAAAGATACTTCCCATTTGGGAGACTGACAAATGTGTCTGGTGTTCCCTTCTTGGCCTTATTTGTCCCTATAACCGAACCGAGCGGATTTATTTTGTCGTATCCTTTTCTATGAAGGTATGCATCGGCTAACTTTTGGAAGGAGCCCTGACTCAATTTACATAATGCATCTTCTATTTGGTTAACCTTGGACATGATATTTGATCATCTCTACGAGTGTGTTTAGAATTCGAATTAATATATGTTGTCAAGAGAATGCGATTGAGTTTGGCATATTTTCCAGCCTAGATTTGAGCCAAAAAGATGAGCGAAGCCCAGCCCCTCACTTTTAATGAGGGCTGGGTGAAGCTCCAACAGAGGCTAGCTTTTGTGAGTGCCGTTTTGCAATTGCAGAGTCATTTATCATATGTACTTTTGATGGATTGGTCTGCATTTAGCATATAAGATTTTCAGCCCTATTTGCTAATTATTAACTTTGAATTATAAAATTTCATAGGGCGACTTGTTTCGTTCGGCGCGCACATCCCACCAGAAGCCCATATATCGCAGATCGAAATCTCAAATCATCGAAATAGACTGAATCTATTTCGCGTAATATTTTATATATGATCAAGCAATTTTAGTATAATAGTGGGATTGAGATTCTGGCAGAAAAACGATAGCTGGAGTGCGGGGGAAGGGATTCGAACCCTTGAACTCCTGCGAGAATAGATCTTGAGTCTATCACCGTTGACCTGGCTTGGTTACCCCCGCGCTAGTCCAAATGAGTAACGCAAGTCCAATGGTAGTATCCCAGCATACCTGTGCCAGTTACCTCATCATACTCCTGGAGAGGACGACCACAGATCTGACAGATCTCGCCGTCTTGGACTTCAATCTCCGAGTCGTCACAGATTACTACCACGACCATCGATGAGATATATCGTCCCCTGTTTTAAATGTTTTGCCGTGAACGTGCATTTTGAGTGAGGGGCGCGAACAATTCCATCGATAAATTGATAACGATCTTTGCGGCTTACCTTCCTTCATAAAGAGGTGTAAATTATTGAAAATAATAGGTCTTCCTGACCAGGAAGCCGAGGCAAACCTGCGCCAGGCGGGCCTCGGCCTTACTGTTTCAGAGGCACGCTCCATTGCGGATATTCTGGAAAGGGATCCAACCCTTACAGAGCTCTTCAACTACGATACCATGTGGAGCGAACACTGTTCTTACAAGAGCAGCCGGGCCACACTCAACGAGTTTCTACACACAACAGGCCCAAACGTTGTCCAGGGGCCCGAAGAAGATGCGGGAATAGTGGCCATCGACGACGAATGGTGCGTGGTAATAGCTCACGAAAGCCACAACCACCCCAGCCAGATTCTGCCCAACGAAGGCGCGGCAACGGGCATAGGCGGAATCGTCAGAGACGTTAACTGCATGGGTGCAAAAGTCGTAGCCACCGCAGACCCCCTTCGTTTTGGCGATCCCTACGGCCAAGATTCCAATCACGTTCGCTGGGTGGCAGAAGGCGTGGTAGATGGCATCTGGCAATACGGCAACGCTTTGGGCGTTCCTGTAATGGCCGGAGACGTGGCCTTCGATGAAAGCTTCGATACTAACTGCCTGGTAAACGTGGTTGCCATCGGCGTTGTGAAGAAGGATCAGATTATCAAAAGCAGAGCACCACTCGGGGCTGGCGAAAAGGGGTACGACGTAATTCTCATTGGAAAGCCCACCGACTCCAGCGGCTTTGGTGGAGTGACCTTCGCCTCTGAGGAGTTACGGGAAGAAGATGAAGAGGCAAATCGAGGTGCCATTCAGATTCCAGATCCCTTCTTAAAAAACGTCCTATTCAAGGCCAACGAGGCCCTATTCCAGCTTACTCGCGAAGAGGGCATAACCATAGGATTCAAGGATTTGGGCGGTGGCGGGTTTACTTGTGCATCTTCAGAGATGGGGGCCAGCGCCGGTTACGGCATGGACTTAGATTTGGACAAGGTTCACAAAGTGGCAGGTCTACCGTCTGAGGTGATAAGTTGCGCCGAGACTCAAGAGAGATTTTTGCTGATTTGTCCGCCTGAACTGACACCTAGGGCGCTTAAGATCTATAACGAAAATTGGGATTTGCCCAATGTATATGAAGGTGCCAGGGCCGCTGTAGTGGGCAAGATGACCACAAACGGCAGATACATCACACATCATCAGGGCAAAGTAATCTGCAATGTTCCCATAGAACATTTGACAGGAGGAATCAAGTACCAACGTGAAGAGAGACCTCGAAAGATCGCTTTTGCAGAGCCAAAGATGACCGCCCCGGACAACCTGAGTGAAGCTCTGCTAATGGTTCTGGCCTCGCCCAATACGTCTTCGAAAGAGCACATATACCGATATTACGACACTGAAGTGCAAGGAAACTCGGTAATAAGACCTGGTGAAGCCGATGCCGGCCTTATCGCGCCAATAAGGGGCAAAAAATTCGGCATAGCTCTTTCTGTTGACTCCAACCCATTCTACGGCAGGATCAGTCCTTATTGGGCCGGAGCCACCGCAGTGGCCGAAGCCATGAGAAACGTAGCTGCCATTGGAGCAATTCCATGGACCATGACCGATTGTCTCAATTTTGGCAATCCAGAAAAACCAGAGGCCTTCTGGGAATTCAGGGAGGCCGTGAAGGGCTTGTCAGATGCGGCCAAAAATCTATGGCTGAAAGGTTATGGGACGGCCCCCGTTCCAATTGTATCTGGAAACGTAAGCTTCTACAACGAATCCCCCCAAGGGACCGTAGATCCCTCGCCCATAATCGCTTGTGTAGGTCTCATTGACGACGTGAATAAGGCAACAACAATGCATCTAAAAGAACCCGGAAACTCGATTTATCTGATCGGTCCTCGGTTTGATGAATTGGGCGGATCTGACTACTACAGAACAGTTTACGGGGTCACAGGCGCCCACGTTCCTCAAGTGAGGTTCGAAATGGAAAGAAACATGATCTACGCTACCATTGATTCCATAGCGAAGGGAATGGTAGTATCGGCTCACGACATATCCAATGGAGGGTTGGGAGCCACGGCAGCAGAGATGGCCATGACGAGCAAAGCTGGTTTGGGATTGGACTTGGACTTAGACTCTGCAGGTGCCGCCAACCTATCTGCTGACCGTCTGATATTCTCCGAGTCTTCCGGGTTCCTTTTGGAATGCCAGGTCAATCGAGAAAAAGATCTGAACGATCTTTTGAAGAAACACAACTTGGAGATCATGAAACTGGGATCTGTAGTTAACTCGGCTAGAATAGAAATGAGATTCAAAGGGGTCAAAGTCATAGATTTGGGGCTGGATGTGGCAAAGAAGGCATGGACCAATGGTCTTGTGGAGGCGATGAAATGAAGATTGCAGTGATACAGTTCCCCGGGTCCAACTGCGAGCATGAGACTTTGGTGGCAGCTCAGAGTGCGGGGCTGCGTGGCGAGATCTTCAGATGGAACAGATCAGCTCAAGAGCTTTGTGACTTTGACGGATATATAATTCCTGGCGGATTTTCCTATCAGGATCGGTTAAGAGCAGGTTCGATCGCTTCTAAAGAGCCGGTTATGGACACCTTAAAAGAGGAAGCTGAAAAGGGCAAACCAATCTTGGGCATATGTAATGGGTTTCAGATTCTGGTAGAGTCAGGACTGCTGCCCGGCTTGGATGGAGTTGGTGCAGCTTTGGCTCAGAACGTGATGGTATCTCGCGGTCAGATCGAGAGAAGGGGATTTTATTGTGCCTGGACATCCTTAAGACACGACGCTCCATCAAAACGATGCAGTGGGACCTTTGCCATAGATAAGGGCGACCTTCTTTCCATACCCATAGCTCATGCAGAAGGAAACTTGGTTACCACCGACGAGAACATGATCGATAAGCTGAACGAAGAGAACCAAGTAGTATTCAGATACTGCAACGAAAAAGGCGACGTTCAGAAAGATTTCCCGGTTAACGTAAACGGCAGCATCCAGAACATCGCTGGAATCTGTAACCCCGAAGGAAACGTTCTGGGCATGATGCCTCATCCTGAAAGGGCCTCTTTTGCCTGGCAATTGCCGGCCACAGACCCCCGTAAAACGAAAGACGATGTTTATGCACCAGGACCTGGTAGAAGGATATTTGAGTCCATGAAACGGTATTTGGAGGGTCGGAAATGATAATCAACCTTCGGGTATGGTTGAAGATACCCGATGCCGAAGCGGCCACAGTAAAAAATACCTTAATGAGACGAATGGGCTACGAGGGAGTTCTTGCCGATATAAAACGAGAACGTTTGTGGTCAATCGAAGTTAATATGGTGGACGATCCCGCGGAATTGGCCCGAAAATTGGCCAGGGAACTGGTGAACGAAAATAAAGAGAACTACACCGTATCGATTGACGAACTGAAGTTCGAAGAAGGCTACGTACCAGTGAAAGTGGGATTGCACATAGAAGATGGGGAAGCCATTACCACCATGAGTAGGCTAAAGAACCGATTGGGATTCGAGATGGTAAAAAGCGTGGAAAGGTCTGTAGTTTGGAAGCTTTACCTCAAATCTGATGATCCTCTGAACACAGCCCAAGAGATCGCCCAACGACTGCTGATCAATCCCCACAAAGACGTTTACATGATCATGGCTTAGTTGTGAGAGATGACCTCATATCTCCAGCACCCCGGTCTCAAAGAGAACGTCGTAGAAAGGCGCATGTTCCAGCTGGAGCTGGCCACCAGCGCGCTGCAGGGTTCAACATTGGTTGTCCTTCCAACAGGCCTTGGCAAGACCATCGTGGCCCTTCTGGTCATTTTGGCTCGCCAGGAACTGGGCAAAGTGCTGTTCATGGCACCAACAAGACCTCTGGTGGAGCAGCACGCCTTTTTTTTGAGCAAAGTTTTAAACGATGAATCTTGGATCGTTCACTTCACGGGAGAAAATCCGCCCGAACGTAGGCGAGATATGTGGAGGGACGCTAAAGTGATCATATCCACACCCCAGGTGATCGAGAACGATCTGCTATCCAGAAGGATTGATCTGCAAGACGTTTCCTGTGTGATATTCGACGAAGCTCATAGGGGTGTGGGAAACTATGCATATGTTTACATCGCCGAGAGATATCAAAGAGAGTGTCGAGATCCTCTGGTGCTGGGAATCACCGCCAGCCCTGGCAGCAGCTTAGAAAAGATCGAGGAAGTTTGCACCAATCTTGGAATAGAAAAGGTGGAAACAAAAACAGAGATGGACCCGGATGTGGCCCCTTTTATCCACAATAAAGAGATAGAAGTGGTAAAGGTCAGCGTTCCTCGTGACCTTCTCAAGCTTAGGAACCTACTGGACGAAGTTTTGCAGGATAAAATCGAGGTTTTGGGACGGTTTGAGATGACGGGCGGATCTAAAAGTCTGTCCAGAGCCTCCAAGAAAGAGCTGTTGAACCTGCAAAAGACACTCCGTTCTTCCATTGCCAGGAATCCTCATCCCGGCTTATATCAAGCCGTTTCTGTTTTGGCAGAAGTCATGAAACTTAAGCATGCCGTAGAGTTGGCTGAAACCCAGGGCGTCGATTCCCTTACAAAGTATATGGAACGGCTGGAAATGGAGGCAAAGTCCAGGGGCGGGAGTAAAGCGTCTCAGCGGATCATGGAAGATCCCAAAATAAAGGAAGTCATCTTTACTCTGGAACGTTTGGATGTGGATCATCCAAAGTTGATTGCAGTAAGAGAGTTGGTGAAAGAAGAGCTTCACTCCAAAGACGATTCCAGGATAATGGTTTTTACAAATTATCGTGATACTGCCAGCTCAGTGTTGCAGTTTTTGGAGGAATGTGACGATGATCTCATCAGGCCTGTGAGGTTCGTTGGTCAGAGCAGCCGGGTGGCTGACGAGGGTCTAACTCAGAAGAAACAAACGGAAATCCTAACGCAGTTTAGAGAGGGCCAATACAACGTGTTAATTGCCACGTCCGTTGGGGAAGAGGGAATCGACATCCCGGCAACTGACATGGTCATATTTTACGAACCTGTACCAAGCGAGATTCGAAGCATTCAACGCAAAGGTCGGACCGGCAGGGCCAGGGAGGGCAGAGTTGTGGTCTTGGTGGCCAGAGGAACGAGAGACGAGGCCTATCGCTGGATCAGCAGCCAAAAAGAGAGAAATATGCAGCGTCAGATCCAGGAGATTAGCTGGTCTAATAAGAGTTTCTCTCCTGGTGGGGAAGCAAAGCAGATCCAGATCTCTGAAGTCAATTTCTCAGTTCCCGAACCTGGCGAAGAAGAAAGCGCTCTGATCTCGGTGGACCCGCGCGAACGAGGTATGGCCAAAAGATTGGAGGCCATGGGCGTAGGCGTGGTGCTGAAGAACTTGGAGGTGGGTGATTACGTTATCAGCGATCGGGTGGCCATAGAACGCAAGACTGCAGCGGACTTCGTAGATTCGTTGGTCGACCCGGAGCGAGGGCTGTTCGGCCAAATATCAGACCTGGCACGCAACTACGAAAAACCAGTTCTCATATTAGAGGGACGCGACTTCTACGTTCGACAGGTTAACCCACAAGCCATACGAGGAGCCTTAATTTCTATAGCTTTAGACTTTGGTGTGCCTGTAGTGCCCACAGAGAACGAAGAGGAGACAGCTTCAGTAATTGCTTTAATGGCCAGAAGGGAGCAAGAAGAGCGATCTGGAGCTTACGATGTGCACGGCAAAAAAACTCATCGTACCTTGAAAGAGCAGCAGGAGTATATCTTGTCCTCCATTCCCGGTGTAGGCCCGATGGTGGCACAGAACCTTTTGAAGCATTTCGATAGCGTGAAAAGGGTTATAACGGCTTCGCAAGAGGAACTAGTAGAGGTAGATTTGGTGGGTCCCAAGACCGCGGAACGGATACGTGAAGTAGTGAGTGGGGCGTATAAGGGATAGGTATATAAATATTTTTACAATTATGTTTCCGATCAGCTACGGATATATCACGGGTTGTATACTTTCTGGTTCGGCAATGGCGCATTCCTGACACATATCATCCCTGGGAATTCGATCAACTTAAAACTCGTCCAGAATTCTTACGAACTCATCTCTTTCGACCTTCATGTCACGGGGCAATTTGCCTCAGCATACCTCTGCCCAGTTCTTCACCACCATGAATTGGTATAACAGTAATTCTTCCATCTGGGTGCTTCATTACCAGGTGGCTTCCTTTTTGTCTTGCTATCTAAAAACCAAGTTTGTTCAAGGCTTTTACGACCTTCTCCGCCTTAACCGGTTTCAGCCTCGACAACTTGCACACCCACAAATTCCCCTGGTGCAATATCGTCGATCTAGAAGGCTCTTTCTGCCTTCAAACTCAATCAGGATGTCGATGTCGCTTTCTTCGTCCATTTCGCCCCGTACGATGGAGCCGAAGAAAGCCGCTCGCTTAACTCCATTTTTCCGCAATATATCAAATATCGTGTCACGTACAGCCTGCATCTGATCGGCCATAATAAATCCCAATATCAAACTGTGTGTTCATGTCTTTTTATTCTGTCGCTGATTCATCTCAGGTTTTTTGATTGAGTCCAAGATGTCTTGCAGCAATTCTCGATCGGTTCTCAGATAGGCACCGCCTCTCGCAAGACCCGATCTCCGATGCACTCCCGCAGACCTCGCTCTCTCACTTACCACGTCTACCTTCCGCCCAAGCAGCCTTTCTAGCTCACGGATAATCGCAGAATGGCTTAGCAGGGTTGTGCCCGGCTCCAGTTCCTCGAGAAGGTCCAAATCGCTCTCTTCATCAGCCACTCCACGGGCAACACCGAGCCGAACACTCTCACGTTCCGTGCACCGTATTTTAGCGGCTATGGCGAGAATCTCCCCGTGCAGGGTCTTCAAGATCTCCTCAAGGTCCATCGTCGATTTTCTAAATAGGAGACCGTGGAGCTGATGAAAGAAGCGATCGAGTTTCATCTGGAAGGCCTAAAAGAAGACAACCTACCTATACCAGATCCAACTGCCGTTGCCTGAAGCGTTGAAATATCTGTGTACGACGTCCGGCAGAAAACTTCACCCTGAAACTCCAACTTGTAGTAAGACCGGATTCTCAGTCTATAGTGTTTAACGATACTTTTCGGATTAATCTCGAACTCGCAAGAGTTAGAAATTTGGCCTATTCGTATCGTTAAGCACTATTCTGGCGAAAAATAATTAGTATCATCTAATTGGTTTTCGACTATAGTTGACAGGCTTCTTGGAGTTCGCTTTTCGCACACATCTTCTCCAGTCGCGCGTAAATGAGGCACCTTCTATTGAATCTCATGAACCTCCTTTCGTTGGGCCTGCCACAAATTATATCTGCTTTACAACCTTTACAAGATTACCATGCTTGCAACAAAGCGTGTAGCTGTAACCGAGTCAGTATGGGCTGAGCTCTCGGATCTCAAGAGACCGGGAGAGACCTTCAGCCAGCTCCTTGCTGAAATGATAGAACGTGAGAAGAAGTCCCGGCTGGTAGATCATCTGAAAAAGATCGCTGATGAAGGCGATTTTGTGGAGCTACCCCTTTGAGCCACAAGTTGGTGATCGATAGAAAAGCTTTGGAATATCTATTGGAGCTTCCAGAGAAGAGCCAGCGACTCATTAAGGAGAAGTGCCATGCCCTTTCAGAGGATCCATACCCTGGCCAAGGGGGCGATAAGGAGCTGTTGCACCGGGATTATAAGCTCTACCGATTACACGTCGGCCGGTCGTTCACCGTTTTTTATCAAATTTGCGAGAAGGATAAACTGGTCAAGATCCTGGAGATAACCACCATCGAAAAGGCGCACAAACTCTACAAACGTTTTGAGGAATAGAGCCTACGAAGTGCCGGCTGGCGCAAGGTGTCCAGAGAGGCCAGAAAACGAGAACGAAATACCCCTGCCAATAATCATTCGAGGCTCTTTTCTACGATCTCGATCTCCTCATCGGTTAGGCCGTATAGTTTGTACACCACCTGATCTATGGGCCGGTCAGTATTTTCGATCCTCGCAAGAAGCGGCGCGAGTTTCTCCATCGAACTTTGCAATTCCTGCCGCAGATCGTCCACGAAAGCCCGCCTGGCAGGATCGGCGCCCGTTTCCATTCAGTCCTTCACTCAGGAAAATTAGGATAGTTTGTAAAGAATTGTTCTTATTTTGGACTTGAGAATTGGCAAGTCGATCCTGACCGTATCCCAAATCTGCACCAGGTCGATCCCGAAGTACTGGTGCACGAGGACGTTTCTCATGCCGACAATATCTGGCCATGAGACATCAGGATATTGGTCCTGCAACGAATCTGATACGTGATTTGCTGCCTCTCCAATGATCTGAATGTGGTAGACGATCCACACTTGGAGTAATTCATCTTCGATGAAAGCCTCCTTGCCCCTCGACGCATATTTTTCGATCTTTTCGATTGAGTCCAATATATCTAGCAGCAGTTCTTGATCATCCCTCAAAGAGGAACCGCCTCCCGCAAGACTCTATCTCGGATGCGCTCCCGCAGACCTCGCTCACTCACCACGTCTACCTTCCGCCCAAGCAGCCTTTCTAGCTCACGGATCATGGCAGAATGGCTCAGCAGGGTTGTGCCCGGCTCCAGTTCCACGAGAAGGTCCAAATCGCTCTCTTCATCAGCCACCCCACGGGCAACCGAGCCGAACACTCTCACGTTCCGTGCGCCGTATTTAGCGGCTATGGCGAGGATCTCCCCGCGCTGAGTCTTCAAGATCTCCTCAAGGTCCATCGTCGATTTTCTATGTATCTGATTACATTTATACTTCTTGGACCTTTCAAAATCCGAGAGGATATTATAGTGTTTAACGATACTCTGCATACTGCCCAGATCTTCCTGGTGCTGTCGCCGCCAGCAAGACCGAAGGTGATACCGTAGAGCTGATGAAAGAAGCAATGGAGTTTCATCTGGAAGGCCTAAAAGAAGACAACCTGCCTATACCTGAGCCAACTACTGTTGCCAGAAGTGTTGAAGTCTCTATGTAAGACGCCCGACAGAAAACGAGAGCAAAATACCCCTGCCAATAATCATTCGAGGCTCTTTTCTACGATCTCGATCTCCTCATCGGTTAGGCCGTATAGTTTGTACACCACCTGATCTATGAGCCGGTCAGTATTTTCTATCCTCGCAAGAAGCGGTCTTAGCTCATTTACCGACGACTCAAACTCTTTTTTCAGCCGATCTTGTGGCTTTCTGGTGGAGTAGTCGGTCGCAACTTTGCGCTTGTTCTTCTTCAGTATGGCCAAAAGCTCGCCTACCTCATGATCGTAATAGGCTTGGACTTTGGTCTTGTTGGAGAGGTCAAACACCTTTGCGCCCATATCCCCCTCCAGCCATTCGAGAAAGCCCTTGATCTCATCTTGCTTTTGCCGATTCAGCTCCATCATCGTCTCGGCCAAGAAGGCCAATAGATCGTGGATTACGTCTGACTTTTCGCCTTCGGATGGCAATTGGCCCTCTTCGTCTTTGGGCAAGAGATCGTTTATTCGTTCGAGTAGGGTATCGAATTTCTGGGCGGCGTAAAGCTCTTTCAGCTCTGAGGCCCGCCGTTGGCGCACCCCTTCAGGGGTGGTGAAATTGATGCGGCGGATGGGGAGCCTTAGAACATCTTGTGTGAACCAACGCATTCGTCCACCTTTATTGGCGTCACCTAGTGTTGTGGAAATCTGTTTGTAATACGTAAATATCAATCTAGAATTTAATAATGTTAAAAGATAAAGGTCATCTGTTGGGATAAAATAAGCCGTGTTGGCCAAATATAGGCCATCTGGGTCAAATGTTAAGCGACGGTCTTTGGATATATCTGGATAAATTATTTTTGGCTTCTCGAAATCAGCGTAGTAATCACAGGCTCGAAGTTCATAATAAAATTTTCCTTTGTCATATCTCCGTTCGAGCTTTTCTTTGAATTGATCGAGATGATTTTTTATAGAGGGGTAATTTTCAATATCTATCCCAATATATGTCCAAATAAGATATCGTTCTTTATATTGTATCTCATATTTTCTGATATCGTCACCGACAACAAGAGGTTTAATTATTTCCTCGCTCTTTGGGTCTTCAGCGATCAATCGTTCTTTTGTTGATTTATCGATGAAAAATGCCTTATTAAACCCAGTTAAAATTCCTCTTCTTATCTCGCCGTTAACATACTCGCCAAGATGGGCACTTTTTGAATCCATTTTTCCCATTATTTTGATCTCATTTTCATCCTGCAGCGTCCAATTTTCGTCATCAAATGCATTAGGTGAAAGACTCAATCCGACCTCATTCACAATTTTATCAAGCGAATTGAAGCCGAGATATTGAACTTGGGCGTAAACCGTGGGGTTGTCCGAACTCTCTCTTTTCGTCAGATATATCGCCGGAAACGTTGCCGCCTCTGGAAATACCGGGAGCTCTCCGAAATCCACGATCTCTTTTATGCGGATTCCATACCTCAGATATTTTCGCAATGGCTTACCATAGTTTGAGCGCATGAACTTGTTGCTAGAGATAAAGCCGAAAGAACCGCCCGCGTGCAAAAGTTCGTGCCCCTTCTCGAAAAAGTAGACATACAAATCTGCCACGCCGTGGTAGGCTTTGTAAGCCGCCTGGAAATAGCCCTTCAGATCGCCCAAAGTCTCCTGCCGAACGTATGGCGGATTTCCCACCACAGCATCCCATCCTGGACTCTCCTTTACTACGCCGCCCTCGAAGAAGATCTCCGGAAACTCCAGCTCCCAATGGAAAAAGCGCCTATCTTCGGAGATCTCTTGCGCTCGATTGAACCAGGGTGAGGAAGTCTTACGCCTCCACTCCTTATCGTCGCCTCCCACTGCCCAGAAGAGATCGTGATAGATCATGTCTGCGCTCTTCGTCCCCTGTGGCGTAGTCCTCGGCTCGACCTCGTTTCCGAAGTAGACGGCGGTGTGGACGTTAGCGATGGCTTTGGCCTTGGTGTACTCGGGCAAGGCTCGGAACTCCTCGAAGACCTTCTCCTTTCTCTTGACTTCAGAGAGGGATTCGTCCCCAATCCCCTCAAGCTCCTCGATCTTGCCTATTAGGTGCTGGAGGAAACGGGGCGAAACAAATGATGGCAGCGTCACTTGGCCGTCGGCTTTATCCTTGGCTTGCACCTTCTCTCCTGGATAAAGCTTCAGGTCCGATAGGTGCGCGCCGACGAGGCTGTTTCCCTGCTTGAGCCGGTGGTCCAGGAAACTTAGGGGCTTGTCCTTCGCAATGGTGGTAAGCCACAAGGAGACTTTGGCCAGTTCCACCGCCAACTCGTTCAGGTCCACACCGTAAACGCAGTGTGAAACCACCTCCCTCTTTGCCCACTCGTTGGTGAACTGGCCCTTATCCTCAACCCATCCCCACTCGATATCACTTTCTGCGGCCCGCATCAGCTTTCCTGCCAAATACTCAACAGCACCCACCAGAAAGTGGCCGCTTCCCATAGCAGGGTCCAGTACCTTGACGGACAGGGTGGCCCCAATTAGGCTCTGGTTGTTGAGCAAGGCTTCTTTCCACCGCTCCTCTACAACAGGACCCACTGTATTTTCCACGATGTAGTTTACGATGTAATCCGGCGTGTAGTACGAGCCTGTGGCCTTTCGTTCGCCTTTGTCCGTGGTTAGGTAAAGCTCGCCAGCTTTCACCCGGTCGAACTCGCCAAACTCCTCAAAAGATTTCTGTTTTTTCTTGCCCTTGTTGAAGTCAGCGAGGCAAAGCCACCTCCTGTCCTTGCCACCGGATACGACCAGATCTTCTTCCGCCACCGCCAACCTGTATTCCAGAAGCCCCTCGTAAATCGAGCCCAAATGCCTAATCTCAAGCGTGGAGTAGTCCACAAAACCCATGGCGCCCTTTGCGCCATCAAGCACCTCGCTCCTAGAAAGTAGATCGATGGCCTCGGCAAGGTAAGAGTCGCCGAGGATCCACTTTTCCAGGTAAGGGTGCTTATCCGGATCGAAGAGCCCACCATTGTAGGCGGGAACGTGAATCTGATCATCGATCCCAAGCTCGCAACTTCCTCTGTTGATCAGCCTGAATAGGTCTCCAAGATCGCCCCAAAGGGAGGTCCTGGTGGAAGGATAGCGACCCTTCTTGGGACCATCCTCCCTCCCTGCCACCTTTTTCTTGATTCGATCGAAGCTGTAAAACTCCCGGTACTGCTCGTCTCTCAGGTCCAGAAGCGATTTTCCCTCTGCGTAGAGCAGGAAAAGAAACCTATAGAGCAGGATCATTGTGTTTTTCTGCACCAGTGCCCTGCTCTCGAAATCCTCAGAATCAAGCCCATTTTCGGGCCATGCAAAGAACCCCTCCGAGATATTCTTCATCGCCCGGTAGACATTCTCCTTCAAGTTGTCCCCAATCTCCTGGGCGTAGTCTGCAGATCCTTTTAGAACCACTTCCAAGAAGACCTCGCCCTTTTCGGTGGGAAGGAACGCGGCTTCCCTGAAGAAGTAGTAAAAGTACCTGAAGCCTTCAAGGTCTCCTTGCTCCAGGATTGCCACCAAGTCCACTTCGTAGTAGATGTCTAGCGGTTTATCCTGGTGGTAAAGCCTCCACTTGCGGCCATTGGAGAGTACACCCCACCTTGGCTCAGTATTGTGCAAATAGAGCCAGATCTGGAAACTGGGGTTCCTTCTCTTATCGTGCTTGCTCTTGCCGAACACGTCCAGCTTCACATCCCACCGTTTCACCTCGCCGACGGCAAAAGCCTCGTTGAAGAAGGACTCCGTATCTTTGCGGCTCTGAGCTTGATCTTGAGAATCCCTGTCTGGGAAAAAAGCGTAATCTGGAAACTCCTTGTCTATGGTGACGCCCTGAACCTCATAATGTGGAAGAAGCACCTTGAATATCTTCCTAAAAAACCGATCTTCAAGCTGGGATTCATTCAAATTATCCACGAAGGCCATCTCTCGATCGTATATCTTCTTGATCTCTTGGAAGACAGATTCATGGTCCTGCTTTTGCCATTCCGAGGTCGAAGTGATCTGGTTTTCAAGGTAGTAATTTGAAAAAAGGTGCTTGTTGTTCACGAACTCGGAGAATACCAGGGCCAAGACATCACCACTGCACTAAGGAGCCGCAAGCTACTGATAAAAGTATCGTTTAGAGAGCTGCGCTGAATTGAGCTGCTCTTGGCCCTTCGCCAAAGGCGCCCGCTGGAGATCCCCGCGCCAGATACGCGCCGCCACCGACCGGCGAGTCAATCTGAAAATCACGATCGAAGAATATGCCATGCAAAAAGTGGAGCCATCTGTTCAAAACTCTTTCCACATGGCCCTGGAAGCTGAACAGGCGCTTTTTGCAAGCATGTTACCATAACGGGGGTCATAATCAAATCTGGAAATTATCAGCGACCGATTTCGATTGTCATATCCCTTACTCAATTTGTGGTTTAAATAGCGCCCAAATTCGACGATTCCTCTAAAGCCCACGTTGAAAAGAAGGCCGTTGCTAACCGAAGATAAATCAATCATGTCCACATCGCTTTTCATTCTCCCAAGCTGCGATGACGACAGATCGCTGAGCAAGTAGTCAACCTTCTTTGAGATTTTAAATATGTCTGAGGCTTTTGGGCTAGTTACAATTTCCAGATGGGGATCCAACTCTGCGACCATGTCCTTCACGTTTTCCACCATCATTTTGGTGGTTTCTTCAGAGATTTCCATTCCTGCTAAAGGCTGCAAATCTACGAACAGATATTTCAGAGGAATTTGGAGATCTTTTATATATATGTTCAAAAGATGGGGATTGAAAATTACGCTCTGGGAATACAATGCAAAATCGTGCTTCTTAAAGAACTTTGTGCATCTGCTCAGATCGTTTTGAGCCTCTTTTCTCTCCTGCATCATGACCATCTCGGCCTTGCCTTCACATCCCAATTTTGAAGCGAGTTCCAAAAAGAACTTCTCAGCATTGTCAAAACCGATGTAAAAGAACCACTTTTTGATGTACTCGGTTCCAAACTTCCTTTTCATCGTATCAGCCCACAAAACGTTGCGCGTTACCACCACGTTGAGCTTGGCTGCAGGAGCTTTTTTAATATCTTTTACGGTGCAGGAAGGAAGAGTTGCATTTATGCCGATGCCCATTTCACCAAGCAGGCGAGACATCTCTTTCATCTCGCTTTGAAACCTGTACGTATTTTTGCCGAAGGCTTCTAAGTTTATCAAATTGTCTGAAACGTTTTGCCCTTCCATCAGTTGATCTACCAGAGATGACATCATCTCCTGGTGACCACATCCCCTGAGTTCAGATGCTGTGGGCTTGGAAGGGTTTTTCAGCGATTTTGCGGCATCTTTCATGGTGGTTTCCATGACCTTTCCACTTCGATGAGCAAAACCTTCTGAAGGGGCATAAACAAAATCACAGGGAATTTCCGACTTCATGTCTTCGATTACGCCTGGAATATTATCGCCAATCAGGCCTGAAATGCAGGTGGGGAGGATGACGATCAAAGAGGGGTTATACCGACGGTAAATTAAAATAATCTTTTTTCGTAGCTTTTCCTCCCCGCCATAGATCACGTCTTCCTCTTCTAAATCGGTACAAGGAAAATCGTATATTGGTGAGCTGAGTTTGCGAGGGTTTAATCGATGGTGAAAGGCGCATCCCCTCGGTCCATGTATCAAGGGGACTGCACCTTCAATTTCAGAAGCTACATAAACTGAGCCGGAAAGTTTACAGTTAATGCCATAAAGGTGGCCTTGCCTCATAGTGCTATCGAATATGTTGTCAAACGTTTTATTTCGAAATAATCCACGAAGCATTTTAATTAGTCCTTAGTCGCCGTTTCAAATGTTGTTTCATCTATAGTGTTTAACGATACCTTTCGGATTATAGTGTTTAACGATACCTTTCGGATTATAGTGTTTAACGATACTTTTCGGATTAATCTCGAACTCGCAAGAGTTAGAGATTTGACCTATTCGTATTGTTAAGCACTATTCAGTACACAATAATCGAATAGATGGATGATACCCATTTCGGTTGAACGGCGGGGGGACATATAGTGTTTAACGATACCTTTCGGATTAATCTCAAACCCGCAAGAGTTAGAGATTTGACCTATTCGTATCGTTAAGCACTATTCTTTCGAAAACCAATTAGTATCATCTAATTGGTAACCAAAGGAATGAATGATGAAAACAATATGTAATCCCACCACTTCCAAAATCCAACCAAAATCGTGATAAAAATTCAAAAAATATGTGAGTTATAAAAAGATGTTCACGACCTGTGGTGTAGGCCGTCCGGTTTGCAGATTTATACGCAGGTGTCCAGCAGTCGGCCTCCGCCACCTTTTTTCTTGCTGCCGCCGCCCCTCTCTTCACCGGGATGTATAGGCGCTACCTTTGCTTCTTCTTCTTCTTCTTCTTCTTTTTTCTTTTTCTCTTCAGCCATCATTGCCACCTCAGCAATTAATTACTTCCATAATCATTTATTAAACTTTTCCTTCTGATCGACATCATTCGGATCATATGGTTCCAAAAAATACCAAAAACCGTTGGCGATCTGTAAAAATTTGCCTCGATTCATAGCAACAAAAATAGGCTAATCTAACTAAAGTTATTTTGATGAAAATGAAATACCCTTCCCAAAGGGCGGAGCTTCCTGATTCATAAACAGAATTTGCCTCATTGGAATGAAATGTAAAGATTCCGTTCCAGCAGGCTATAAGAGAGATCCCTTACCAAAAACAATATGTTTCTTGAGGCGTTATACTTGGATTAAAACTTTAGTTGCGGCACCCATTATAGTCAAGAACCAATTATAGTCGAAAACCAATTAGATGATACTAATTGGTTTTCGCCAGAATAGTGCTTAACGATACGAATAGGCCAAATTTCTAACCCTTGCGAGTTCGAGATTAATCCGAAAAGTATCGTTAAACACTATAGATGAAACGTACGTGTTTAGCACCCCTATAATCGATTGCATGATGTTGATTTTAGTCAATGAATATGCACTGACAAACAACTTGTGGCAAGTAGAAAAACAACATCAATAGCCGTAGTTACTCAAAATTATAGTGTTTAACGAGACCGCCTTGAAGAACCTGAAGAATAGGATCTTCCCAACCCCTTCCTGTCCACCTCTGCAAGTTAAAAAATAATTCCTCTTAAATGCATTCATACCTCGTATCACAACCTATTAGTATCCACAATGCCTTAATCTAAGCAGCAGATTGATCATAGGGTTCACGAAAATGAAACATATATTTGGTCCAGTTCCGTCCCGTAGGTTGGGTTTCTCGTTGGGTGTTGATCTGACACCCTACAAGACATGCACCTTAGACTGCACCTATTGCCAATTGGGCAGAACCACTAATCTCACTCTGAAAAGAGAAATGCGCGTCCTTCCCGAAGAAGTGCTCAAGGAAATCGAATCTAAATCGAAGGAAGAGTTCGATTGTTTGACCCTAGCAGGGTCAGGAGAGCCCACTCTTCATGCAGGTCTAGATGAGATTATTCTAGGCGCTAAAGAATTTACAGATAAACCCATCGTCCTTTTGACCAATGGTACCCTTTTTTACGATCCTGAGGTCAGACGAGAGGTGCATGACGCCGATATAATCATGCCATCGTTGGACGCAGCAACACAGTCCACTTTCCTGAAGATTAACCGGCCTCATCCTGATCTGAGAATCGATAAGGTGATCGAAGGACTTGTGGCTCTGAGAAAGGAGTTCGATGGCCAGATGTGGCTGGAAGTGATGCTGGTGAAAGGGTGTAACGATCATGAGCTAAAACACATTGCTGCGGCTGTAAAGCGTATAGAACCTGATCGCATCCAGCTCAACACTGTAGTTAGGCCGCCAACAGACCCTGTTAAACCTTTGAGTCCTGTGGAGATGGACGATGCTTTATGTTATTTTCAGAACGCAGAAGTGATAGCGAATTGGGAGAGAAACTCGTCCACAGGTTCCGATGTCCAAATCTACAATCTGCTTTTTCACAGGCCATGCACCCTGGAGGATATGACCAGATTAACGAAACTCCATCGAAACGAAGTCCTGAAATACCTGGAAGTTATGGAACGAGATGGACTACTCATCAGGCAACGTCATGGGGAAAAAATTTACTTCAAAGCCTCTGAAAAGCCCATTAAATAGTTCATATTATGAAATTTTGGTGTTTATATGAGTGAATGTGATGGAAAATGCGATTCTTGTGCTGAAGAAAACACATGCACAGACGACAGAAACGTTCTGAACGAACAGATCAAAATGGCCAGCAAGAGAATGAACAGGATAAAGTACAAGATAATTGTGGCCAGCGGAAAAGGTGGTGTTGGCAAAAGCACTGTTACCGTCAACTTAGCACGCGCTCTCCAGGCCAAAGGATACAAAGTTGGCGTGCTAGATGCTGACATCACCGGCCCCAGCGTTCCCAAACTTTTGGGCGTTGAAGAGGCAGAATTAGTGGCAGGAGCGAGTGGTATCGAGGCCGTCGATGCCAGAGGACTGAAGGTAATATCCATGGCCTTTGCCATCCCCAGTAGAGACTCTGCAGTGGTTTGGAGAGGTCCCATGAAGATGGCAGCCATCAGGCAGTTCATGTCAGACATCAACTGGGGAGATCTGGATTTCCTGATAATCGATCTACCACCAGGGACCAGCGACGAGCCACTAAGCGTTATTCAACTCCTTCCAGATCTGCGCGGCGCAGTGATCGTAACCACTCCCCAAGAAGTCGCTCTTCTCGATTCCAGAAAAGCGGTGAACATGGTCAAATCCATGAACGTGCCTCTTCTGGGCATAGTAGAAAACATGAGTGGACTACGTTGTCCCCATTGTGGTGAAATGGTAGATATATTCAAAAGAGGGGGCGGCGAGAAGGCTGCAAAAGAACTTAATGTACCCTTCCTAGGAGCGATACCAATTGATCCTCAGGTGACTCCCTTGGGTGACAGCGGGATAGCTTTTGTAGAGGAAGAGACCACCGCGTCAGAGAGCTTTCAAAAGGTGGTAGATAAACTCCTACAAGTCATAGGAGAATCTTAAAATTGACTTAAAGAACATATGAATGTGGCTCTTTTTGGGCCACAATCATATTAAGAAATTCATCATCATTAAACCCGCACCTGTTGCGGCACCAATTGCTACGACGGTTTTTGGATCCAGCTTTATCGCAGTATCATCTGCCTCGAAATACCTCATCAATCCTGCTGAGGACATGAGGCCACCATCATTAGATTTCTTTTTAGCCATATATTTCACCTAATTTTCCGGACTGCTTCAAGTATGTTTCGGCCTTCAAAGCCATCCATCTATATCCTGGAAGGGGTAGTAATCTGCAGTCGTATTTCCGATTTCACGAGGCAAGTTCTGACATGGATTGCCCACACACTGGTGGTCGCTCCAGTAATTCCCCCCCACTAGGACACCCCAATCCCAAAGGTTATCTCCCCTATCCTCTGCTTGATTGGCATTTTTTACGAAGTTGTTGTGATAAATGACGTTCTGGTTAGATTGGTTGAGGTTAACTCCCACTCGATTTTCCTCGAAGGAATTTCCAATGATCTCGTTTGTATCAGAAGCGTCATTCAGGAAAATGCCATCTAAACTATTCTGATTGAGAACGTTATCGAGGATCTGATTTGAACTGGAATTGATCAAAAGCATGCCGTTATACTTGTTGTTGCAAACTTGATTTTCCACTATCTGGTTATTAAGAGAATCACGAACGTACATACCATAGACGTTATAGATTTCGTTGCCACGGATTTGATTGTTTTTGGAGCTGTAAACAAACAATGCATCGTTAGTTATCACGTTGTCCTCAATTGTACAGCCATCACAATGTGCTAAGGTAATATGGGCACATTCTCTATTTTGGACGTTCAGATTAGATTGGCCGTAGTGGTACAAAATTGGTTTTCCCTCTAGGCTATTGGACTCAGCGATCTGGTTATCGAAGGCAATTTCTGACGATCCATCTACGTGAATACCCAATCCAACGTCAATGATAACGTTTTTTTCCAGCACGTTTTTCGATGAATTCCAAACCATGATCCCACTATCAGCCTCATCGATACCATTGCTCACTAGCTTATTGGCAGACGAATCCGAGACCATAATGCCATAGCCAAGCTTAGATAACTGATTATCGCTGATGCTATTGCCCCCTGATGCCAGCAAAGAAATACCGTTAGTAGAATTTAAAATGACGTTTCCTTGAATCTTATTTCCCGAACATGAATCAACGACTATGGAGGTGGTGCTGTTCTCTACTTTGGATGAAATCAGCTCATTGTCATTGCTGCTTGTGTGCAGATAAAAGCCTCGTTCACATTCTTTGCATACACTATTAGTTACGACGTTGTTTTGAGCAGAGTTGAATACAATCCCTGCCAGCTTACAATCTTCGGCAGAATTCTCTTTTATGGTGTTCTCTTTGGCACCAAATAAAACGATTCCTGCATAGCCTCCGATCTCTTTATTACTTTCAATGTTGTTATTAGATGATTCGTTCAAAAATATGCCGTGAACGTTGTTTTTGAAGACGTTTTTCGTAATATCATTACCATTAGAAGCTACGTAAATCCCAGGCCCTCTGAAATTGGCTATTGTCAGCCCCTCAATTATACATCCATCTGCCAAAATCTCTATTCCAATCTCGTTTCCGTCACCGGAGAGCAGGCACTCATCGTTTTCCCCCGGGAGGGGCATAATGGAAATGCTCTTTTCTAAAGTCAGGTGTTCACGATAAGTTCCCGGCTTTATCCGTATCGTGTCACCATCGTTAGCAGCATCAACAGCCTCGCTTATCGACTTGTACTGAGAGGGGCCATCGTCGTCCACGAGGTACATTCTAGCAGCATCCCCTCCTATGGTGAGCCCAACTAATGAGATAATCAAGATGATGGTCGTCAATTTCAACATACATCCACCCCGGATACGGGTCTGTTTTATAGATAATATGTCTTTCCGTTAAGAGGGCTGTTAAGATATAGTCGAAAATCAATTAGATGATACTAATTATTGTTTGCCAGAATAATGCTTAACGATAGAATAGGCCAAATCCCTAACTCTTGAGAGTTCGAGATTATAGTCAAAAACCAATTAGTTGATACTAATTGGTTTTCGGCAGAATAATGCTTAACGATACGAATAGGCCAAATCTCAAACTCTTGCGAGTTCGAGATTAATCCGAAAAGTATCGTTAAACACTATAAAAATGAAAACACAGTTTATCTTTGCACAAAAATCCCATGCAACAATCTTATCTACTCTCCCTCTTACCATGGTTGGTGATAAAGTTGGCAAAGGTAGCACCTCATAAACATTGTATCGTTTGCGGCAAGACCGTGGACGAAGACGAGAATTTCTGCGACGAACTCTGTGAAGCAAAATACAAATCTGCACAGAAGCGTCAGATGATGTTCTTTGTGGTATTCATAATCTTGTTAGTTCTGATAATAGTACTTCCTGTATTGCTTGACAAAGCCCCCATTACCTGACATTTATATATCATTATTGTATATTGTTATTTAATGGTCATGAAATGGATGACTGTCCTCCTGGTATTGGTGCTTTTAATGGGGGCCTGTACGGGGGAGTCTAACAGGAACTATATCCACGTTAAAGAGGTTACCATGACGCTAAAAGGCGGTGATGCGGTCTTCAACGTGGATTTCGATTTGAACTCTCTAGCAAAGCTTTACGTAATGGCTTTAGGCAGCAAGTACCTGGAAAATAACCTAAATCACCTTTTTGCTGGTTTTGGAAATATTGCCACGGTAAAGTCGAACATGAATCAAGCAGTTTTGGTGGCCCGTGATGCTGCAGAATACGACAGCGGATATTATTTGTTCGAATCCCGACCCTTGGGTCACAAAGTGCCAAGGCTCACTGTGATCTATCCAGAAGGGCACACATATTCATTGGATAACGTTTCAGACACTCCAAGCGTATTTTGTGAAGGATGATGTACCTTATGGACTCTTTTTCTCGTTGAATTGTTGTCAAAAAGAAAATCACTTTAGGCGATATACATACGGATTTTGGTGATATCGCCTCAGACCGCTAGCATCCTCTCTATGGCCCCTCGGGCCCTATCGGCCACGTTCTTTGGAACCACTACTCTTGGTTCTAAAGTTTCCAAGGAACTCTTGATGTTCTCCAAAGATATTTTCTTCATATCTGCGCAGATCGCGCCTGGACTCAATGGATAGAACTTCTTGCTAGGATTCTCCTTCATCAACCGATAGTTCATCCCCACTTCGGTCCCGATGATGAACTCCTGAACATCACTTTCCTTAGCATGTCTGGCTATGCCCGCTGTGCTGTAGATGAAATCGGCCAGATCGATCACCTCAGGTCTGCACTCCGGGTGAACCAACACTTCTGCATGTGGATATTTCTCTCGGGCCTTTTGAACGTCATCTGCTGTATATCGATCGTGAACGTAACAATATCCCTCCCAGAGTATGATTTCCTTGTCCGTGAACCTAGATACATAGCGGCCCAAGTTCCTGTCAGGTACAAAGATAACTTGGTCTTCATATAGGGATTTCACGACCTCAACTCCATTGGCCGAGGTGCAGCAGATGTCGCTTTCTGCCTTGACCTCTGCGGATGAGTTAACATAACAGACCACTGCCGCTTTTGGGTATTTCTTTTTGAACTCCTTGAGCTGTTGAGCGGTGGCCATGTGGGACATTGGACATTTTGCGCTTGATTCAGGCAGAAGTACTATCTTTTCAGGAGAGAGGATGGCAGCGGTTTCGGCCATGAAATCGACTCCACAAAAAACTATTACATCGGCCTCTTCCTTGGCTGCGGCTCGGCTTAACTCCAGTGAATCACCAAGCAAATCTGCTATGTCTTGAACCTCTTTTGGTTGGTAATTGTGGGCCAGTATGACGGCGTTTTTTTCCTTTTTCAATATGGAAATATCTTCGGCAAACATGATTGAAGGGGCGAGTTAAACCAAATCATTAAAAACGCTGTCGGAACTATCTTGGCGTTCCCGGCGTTTTTGTCGTTCCATCTTCCGACGTTCAGCTCGATACTCTTGGACGATTTCTTCCAACCATTCGGTCTTCTGTTGTGCTAAACGCACCTGTTTACGCTCAGACCATTCCTCCTTAGCCTTTTCCAAATCGGGGGGATTTATTAGGGCTATACCAGCAACCCTTCTGACCGGAACTTTTTGGTTGGAGATGACCGCTATGTCGTGGTCCATGAAATAATGTTGCATAGAAGGATCCATATCGCTTTCAGTAATCACCGCCTCTACTTTCTTATCTATGAGGAGGTCTGCAGTACGAGTGCCACCACCACTAGCGTCGACCAAAAGTACCACATCGCCTTCGTCGATGAGCCATTGCTTAATGGCGTCTGAAATGACCTCTTTGGAGAAGGCAGAGATTACCTTGGTTAATCTCCCCTCGGCGGCCTTCTCCAACTTATCCGCCCGCTTGAACTTGTTGAATCGAGCCTTCAACCGCCGATTTTTTTTCCTTTCCAGCCGAATAAGCCCTCGCAATCGATTGATCTCCTTGTCTCTGATCTGAATCTCACGAGCTCGTTTGACCTCTCGGTTGGCCTTATCCTTATGCCGTTCAATGGATTTCTTAAGCTTTTTTTGTTCTTCATCCTTTTTGTACAATTCTTCTTTCAGTTCCTCAACATACTCCTTAAGACGACTGATATGCTCTGCCTGACGACGACTCTTGGCACTCAAGGCCGCCGATCCGGGGGCATCTGGTTCAGTTCCAGTCTCTTCACGAGTTGATGCGTTTGGGGGTGGTGTGGTAAGTTCAGATACGGCCCAATCTATGGCTTTTCCTTCAACCACCAAAGCTTTGACTTCTTCAGGATCCAGGCCAGAAGGGCACTTCTTCTCCACCTGTTGGAACTTGTTCTTGTACTTCTTGTAGGCACTAACTGCTGCGGAAAGTGCATCTCGCTCGTGATCATTTTTATAGCCGTAACCTTTGGCTAGGGCGATCTTGTCTTCTGAAGGAATGTCTTCTCCAGGAGAATACAAAACTGCGTTGAAGGAACGCTTAACTTTCTCCACGGCCCCGGGCGTTGGATATACGTCAGTGGCCACGATTAGTGGTTTGCCCGTCTCTGCCAGCCATTCGGTCACGTCAGAGGGAGACATGGCCCTGGCACTGAGCAGATCAACCAACTCACCTTTCAAATTGAGGGCAGCAATTCCGGTGGTGGTTCCAGGATCTATTCCAGCGATGATGTAGCTTCGTCTCTTTTTCAGAGGGTCGAACTTGAGTCGTGGCCTTTGCACCCCTTCTACCCTGATCTGAGCGTCACCTCGGTATCCCGGACGGATATGGACCCTATGTCGGGGCGCTTCCACCACGAATTCACACCGGATATAACCGCCGATCCCCTCCAATGCATGACTGTTAAACTGGAACCCCGACTGCCGCAGTTCGCTTTCTACCTCCCGGGCCAAGCTCTTAACCGCCCCATGAATCTTGCGGGTGTAACGCTTCTGGCTCCATCCACCCCTTCCTGGAGACCTTCTTCGGCTCACCTTTATCCAAGTCCGGTCCTCAAAGGCAGATATTACATGACCTACGCCCTTAGCTGCTAGACGAGCGCCAGTCTCCGCTTCTTCCATAGGGTTGAGTCGGTCGAAGGACAGACCATATTTCCTGGCAATTCTGGTCAAGGCTTCTGGGCGATCACCGCCTGTAACCTGAACCAGTTTGGTGGTGTTTGGCATCTGTTTAAGCAGCTTAACCAGATCCACCCGGTCTGTGGCCAACTCGTGAACGTTGTCTACAGCCACTATCTCTGGCCGCATCTGCCGGATCATCCTGATCAGCTTCTGTTTGCTGACCATTGTGTGTCGCTCTTCACTTTCACCTTCCAAAATGAAGAGCGCATAGCTAGGTGCTTGTTTACCTCTAGGCGAACCACTGGCGATATCTACGCCGAAGATCCTATTGGTGATGACAACACCTCATTTACTTTGCATTGATTCGCGATTATAGTGTTTAACGATACTTTTCGGATTAATCTCAAACTCGCAAGAGTTAGAGATGTGGCCTATTCGTATCGTTAAACACTATTATGGCGAAAAATAATTAGTATCATCTAATTGGTTTTCGACTATATTAGGCAAAGACACCATGATCATATTTTTACTTCAATCTGCATCAACGCCATAATCCACGTCGCAGTCGATATCGGGATCAAAATCGATACCGTGCAAAGTTTGCTCATCGCAAAAGGCCTCATTTGTTATCTTTTCAGATCCCGTGATGCAATGTAGAGCATCATCAGAGGAAACTTGTAGGCGATACTTGCGCTGAAAATGCTTGATTAAATTTTCGACGTCCCTTTTAATGTAAAATCCCGCTTGAGGGTGGTTCACGGAAACCGCTTGGGGCCAATCGATTATGGTTATGCCCTCTTCGTTCACTAAAACGTTATAGGCGCTTAAATCTGAATGAATAAAACCCTTCTTCCAAACTAAGCTAATCTCCTCCAAAATGATGTTTAAGACCTCTCTTGGATTGTCCAAATTTACTTTGTATAGTTCCACTTGCTCTAGCATGTCCATGACTATGGCGTGTCTGCTGATGGCCACAGGCCTTGGCACTGAGACTTCTGGGTAGAGCGCTTTCATGACACGGTACTCTTTCTGGGCTGCCAACCTGGCAGCGTGAATCCAAGAGCATTGCTGAAGACCATCCAGGTGATCTCTGGTTCGCCGAACGTGTTTGAAACTGGTTTGTCCTTGCCTGTGAAACTTAATGGCGAGAGGGATTTCGATTTCTACTTCGATATCACCTTTTACATCTCCAAAAAGACCAGATTTCGTCTTAGTTTCCGTATTAACGTCGTCTTTTGAACACAGTTCATTGGCCAGTTCCTCTGCACTGCCTTCTATGATCTCTTTGCCCAATGCCTGGTACACTTCCGACTCTTTACCTACGCCCAGTAAATCGCCAAGGCATAAGACTACGTTTCGATCCACCAGATCGGTCAGGGCTAAGACATCATAAGCTCGAAATCCGATCTGGTAGCCTTCATAGGGATCCCAAATCTTGAAAGCAAAACCTCGACCAGACAGCCACTTAAGTTGGCGATCAACGGCTTGTGGTGCACGTTTAGTAATTTGAATGATATCTGGAAGTGACACCCATTCGTTGTGGCGCATTCCTCGCTCTATGCCTCTGAGGATTGCCAGATCACTCTTGCTCAGGCTCAAAAAAGTTTCAGCTAAGTTTTCCACATCTCCCTATTTGGAAGGGATAATTAAAATCACTTGCCCTTTCGGAAATACAACTGTGCCAAGATTAGAAAAGAGGGAGTTATGTTGAAGGAGAGCTGGCCAACGAAATGGGACGACATGTCTGACTCGCCGA
>Ga0272443_10001439_pt1 | contig 34787 bp, 29 predicted proteins | sample SSMAcet12_FD_193581 | JGI IMG/M metagenome (GOLD analysis project Ga0272443, IMG submission 193581) | Marine sediment archaeal communities from Little Sippewissett salt marsh, Falmouth, MA, United States - SSM-Acet-12 | ecosystem: Environmental > Aquatic > Marine > Wetlands > Sediment ... | reverse complement strand
GAGGAAGAAGAGGCGGTAGAAGAAGCTCCTGCCGAGGAAGAAGCGTCTGAAGAAGAGACGCCTGAGGAAGAGACTCCTGCCGCTGAAGAGCCTGAGGAAGAGGCTCCTGCTGAGGAAGAGGCTCCTGCTGAGGATGAGACCGAAGCCGAGGAAGAATCCGAGGCGGAGGAAGAAGCAGCCGACAAGGAAGAATAGACAACGGCTTTCCGGCCATTCATCCATGGCGGATGAGCCGCCCGCAATGGGTACCATTGCAGGAGAAAGTCCTGATGAAATCTTTGATTGAGTTTGTGGCGAAGTCACTCGTCGACGTCCCCACCGAGGTGGAAGTCACTGAACGCACCTATGGCCGGGATGTTCATGTTTCCCTGAAAGTTGCGGAAGAGGATATGGGGCGGGTGATCGGGCGAAGAGGGCGAGTCGCCAATGCGATGCGCGCCCTGATGCGTGTGGCAGCTGCCCGGAAAGGTCTACGCACCACGCTCGACATCATTCAAAACGGATGAGCAAGAAAGAACAGCGCGCCCGACAGGAGAATGATTATTTTTCCGTCGGGCGCGTTTCGCGTCCACATGGCATCCGCGGCGTGATGGTCGTGGATTCTGATTCCCATCAGTTTCGAAACCTCACACCCGGATCGATGGTCTACCTGGGTGAAGCGAAAACCAGGCAGACCGTCACCGATGTCCGCATCCATAAGAAGCGCTGCCTGATGAGCCTGGAAGGTTGTCAGGACCGTGATGAGGCTGAGGCGTGGCGCGGGATGGAGATCTATATCGCAGTCGATGACCTCGCTCCCCTTGCCGAAGGTGAATATTACTATTGGCAAGTCCTCAAGCTTAAGGTGCGAACCGATGAGGGAGAATACCTCGGGGAAGTGGTGGACATCATCGAAACGGGTGCGAATGATGTGTATGTCGTACAGGACGCGGATGGAGAAGAAATTCTCATCCCTGCGATCAAATCCGTCATCAAATCCGTGGACATTGAGGCGGGCGAAATGCTCGTTGAACTGCTTCCCGGCTTGCGATAGCGACGATCGGCTGCGTACTCCTGCGGCTTGGCGGCATCTCGGCTTCCCGCTGCTTGCTCCGCTTCAGGCCCTATGGTAAACTCGCCAGCGTTCCTGGAACTCGTGAAGAAGGCCAGCATGGAAAAAAGTGGAACAGATCTCATCGTAGATCGCCTTGTTGAATTGCAGGCGGTAACCCCGGACGTGGAAGCCTCGGCGGTTGTCAGTATTGATGGCCTGACCATCGCTGCGGCGCTGCCCGCAAATGTTGAAGAGGACCGGGTTGCGGCGATGTCTGCAGCGATGCTCAGCCTCGGCGAACGAATCGCCGGCGAACTTGCACGAGGCGAACTGGATGAAGTCTATATCCATGGCGAATCCGGGTATGTGCTGATCATGTCCGTCGGCCTCGATGCGGTGCTCACCGCACTTGCGCGGGAGGAGGCCAAACTCGGGCTCGTCCTGCTCGAGATGAGACGGGCTGTAAGTGACTTGAGGAAGATGATTCAATGATTCCGATGCCGGATCCGGCAAACGAATATGCAGAAACCCTGGCGGGGAGGAGATGCGAAGCATCCCTCCCCGCTTCTCAATTACGTCTTCGATGGAGTGGTGCATGACCAAGTACATCTTCCTCACAGGCGGGGTGGTTAGTTCTGTTGGCAAAGGGGTGACGGGGGCAGCCATAGGCCGTCTGCTCAAGGAACGCGGCCTCTCCGTGTCGATGCAGAAACTCGATCCCTACATCAATGTCGACCCCGGCACGATGAACCCTTACCAGCATGGAGAGGTGTTTGTGCTGGATGATGGCGCCGAGACCGACCTTGATCTCGGTCATTATGAGCGTTTCATCGACATCAATCTCAACAGCAACTGCAACGTGACAACCGGGCAAATCTATTCTGAAGTCATCGCGCGTGAGCGGCGCGGTGATTTTCTTGGTGGCACAATCCAGGTTATCCCCCATATCACCAATGAGATAAAACGGCGGATCAATCTCGTGCCAAAGGATACGGGAGCCGAAGTAGTTGTGGTCGAGGTTGGCGGGACGGTCGGCGATATCGAATCGCTTCCCTTCCTGGAAGCGCTGCGCCAGATGCGGGCATCCCTCGGGCATGAGAACTCGTTTTACATCCATGTGACGTGGCTTCCGCATATCGGCGCGACCGGCGAGTTAAAGACAAAACCAACACAGCACTCGGTCCAGGAGCTTCGTTCGATCGGAATCCAGCCGGACATGATAATCAGCCGCAGCGATTATGAGGTTGACGGCGAACTGCGAGAGAAAATCGCGCTATTCTGCGGCGTTGAGGCACGCGCCGTGATCCCGCTGCGGACCACACCGGTGCTCTACGAAGTGCCATTACTGCTGGAGAAGCAGGATGTCGGTGAGATTATCCTGGAACAATTCGGTCTGAGTGCACGCAAGAAGCCGGAGTGGGGCGAATGGGAAGCCCTTGTCCAGCGGGCGAAAAACAACAATCCGACGGTGCGCATCGCCATGGTGGGGAAATATGTAGAATTGCATGACGCCTACTTGAGTGTTAAGGAAGCCATCCGGCATGCCGCGTTGGATGAGCAGGTTTGTGACGACATTCGCTGGATTCACGCCGCTGACCTTGAGAAGGGCAGGGGGCAGGATCTGCTGAAGGACGTGGATGGCATTGTGGTCCCTGGCGGTTTTGGTGTGCGCGGTATTGAAGGGAAGATTTCCGCAGCACGGCTTGCCCGCGAGGACCAGATTCCCTATCTGGGCCTGTGCCTGGGAATGCAGACCATGGCGATTGAGTTTTGCCGCTATGCCATTCAGGATCCTGACGCCAACTCGACCGAGTTCGACCCTTCTACAGCCCATCCTGTGATTGATCTTCTCCCCGATCAACGTGATGTCAGTGATATGGGTGGGACCATGCGGCTGGGGGTCTATCCCTGCGTGCTTCAGCCGGGTACCAGAGCTGCCGCAGCGTATGGGACGGCTGAAGTGATGGAGCGCCATCGCCATCGCTGGGAGTTCAACAATTCCTATCGCGATCGGTTGGCTGAAGCGGGAATGGTCTATTCAGGGCTGTCACCGGACGGCAAGCTCGTTGAAATCATTGAACTGGATGATCATCCCTTTATGGTGGGCACGCAGTTCCATCCGGAATTCCTCTCGCGCCCGACGCGGCCTCATCCCCTTTTCAAAGCCTTCCTGCATGCTGCGGCGAAACATGCCCGGACGGATGAGCGAAGAGATTTATAGAATCGAAAACCCGCCCGGATGGGCGGGTTCGGATCGACTTTCCCTGTCAGGAATTACTCTTCCTCGTCCTGCGTTTCTTCTGTCTCTTCAAAGACCTGTTCCTGGATCTGGCGTTCCGCGCGCAGCGTCGCAATGCCGTTACGCGCCTGGTTCAGGATTTTCGTCGCCTCGGCTTCCAGTGCGCTCAAGGCTTCGATAACATACTGATCGGCTTCGAGCCGGACCAATTCCGCATCTGCCTTCGCCTGGTCCATCATCTGCTCGATACGACGGTTCGCATTTTCGACGATGGCATCGCGACCGGTAATCTCCTCGGCCTTTTTCTTGGCGAGAGCAATCGTGCGGTTGCCTTCCTCCTGGGCCTGCGCCAGCACTCGGTCGCGTTGGGCGAAGACCTGCTGTGCCTCTTTGACTTCTTCCGGGATCGATATACGCATCTGATCGATGATTTCAAGCATGCGGTCTTCGTCAACGATCACATTGTGGGTCAGGGGGATAGGACGACTCTGGTTAAACAATTCCTCTAGTCTGTCCACTAAATGCAGTATATCCATCTTCCCCTCCGAAACCAGTGGCGGGTTCTCATATTCAGTGTTAATCGGTTTGGGTACAGCGAAGGGTACACCGAACCTTGTGTCGGGTCAATGTCCTCAGTCACGCAAAGAGTTGACAGGGAATGTATTTTTCCCGTCGGCGAACCGCTCGGTAATTTCCCGTAATACATGTTCAGGAACGAACTCAGTTACATCGCCGCCAAGCGATGCGATTTCCTTCACCGTCGAACCCGAGAGAAAACTGTGTTCTTCACTCGTGATCAGCGCGATGACTTCGATCTCAGGGGCCAGGTGATGATTGGCCAGCGCCATCCGGAACTCGTGTTCGAAGTCGGAGAAGACCCGCAAGCCGCGCACAATGACTTGAATATCGTTCTGCCGACAGAACTCAACCGTTAATCCGCTGAACAGCGTAGCCGAGATACGCTTGTCGTCGACGAAGGTCTCACGGACAAGCGTCAGACGTTCCTCGGGAGTGAAGAGGAGGTATTTCTGGGGCTTGTCGTATACCGCGACAACCACCTCGTCGAACAACTTGGCAGCTCGACGGGCGATATCAATATGACCATTATGGATGGGATCGAATGTGCCGGGGAAGACTGCTCGCACCATTAGCTCATCTCTCCTCGAGCGATATTCCAGAAGCGATCAAGCCATTCAACAAGGGGTTGATGTTCTGGCTTGTCCAACGCGGGATCATCGTCGAACAAACGAACCGCTTCACGTCGAGCTTTTTCGATCATGGCGACATCGCTCAGGCGGGCGGCTTTCAATTCCAGGAATCCGGATTGGCGTGTCCCCAGGAAATCGCCAGGACCGCGCTGTTCGAGGTCCAGTTCAGCCAGTTTGAAACCATCGCTGGTCTGTTCCATGGCTTCCAGACGTTTGTTCTCTGCGGCATCGTCACTGTCAGGGATCAGGATGCAGTACGCCTGCATCTCACCGCGGCCAACGCGCCCGCGAAACTGGTGAAGCTGGGCCAGGCCAAAGCGGTTGGCCCCTTCGATCAAGATGACGGAGGCATTGGGAACATCAACGCCAACTTCGACGACGGACGTCGAAACAAGAATATCGAATTCCTGCCTGCGGAACTGCTCCATCACGGTTTCTTTATCATCCGGTTTCATGCGTCCATGGAGAAGTCCGACCTTGAACGGCTTGAAGATCCCCTCCTGTAAAGCCTTGTGTTCCTCCACCGCCGCTTTGGCGTCCACCTTTTCCGATTCTTCAACGAGCGGGAAGATGATGAATGCCTGGTGCCCCTGTTCAAGCTGGCTGATGATGAAGCGGTGAGCGCGAAGCCGCTCAGATGGCAGGAAGACGTGGGTTTCAATTGGCTGCCGGCCAGGCGGCATTTCGTCAATCACGCTCAGATTCAAGTCGCCATAGACGGTCAGCGCAAGCGAACGGGGTATCGGGGTTGCTGTCATCACCAGTAAATGGGGATTGTTCCCCTTCGCTCGCATTCGTGCCCGCTGCTCAACACCGAAGCGGTGCTGTTCATCAATGATCACCAGACCAAGCTGATTGAAGGTGACGGGATCTTCGAGCAGCGCATGCGTGCCGATGACGACCGAGATCCTCCCCTCGCTGAGACCTTCGCGGATGGCCTTTTTATCGGCTTCGGACGTGGCGCCGGTGAGAAGGCGGATGGAACCGGCTTCTATTCCGGTAGCCCGGGGAAGGACTTCACAAAGGGTATGGTAGTGCTGCTCGGCGAGAATGCTCGTAGGCGCCATCAAGGCCGTCTGGGCGGCGTTACTTGCGGTGATGCCAATCGCAGCAGCAGCAACAATGGTCTTCCCGGAACCGACGTCCCCTTCCAGCAGGCGGTTCATCGGTTTCGCTGCGGATAAATCGCTGCGGATGTCCTTGAGCGCCCGGTTCTGCGCATCCGTAAGATGGTAAGGAAGGGCGGAGGTGAAGGATTCGACCCAGCTATCGTCAACCTCAAAAGGCGACGTTTGCAGGTCTTCCCAGTCACGCTTCTGCCGGATAACACCGAGTTGCAGCAGGAAGAGTTCATCAAAACTGAGCCGCTGCTGGGCGCGGTGAAGGGCATCCCAATCGTCGGGGAAGTGGATCTGGCTCAGCGCCTCCGGGAGGGACACCAATTCGGCTGAGGATTGGATGGTCGGCGGCAGGGGATCCGGCACGCGTTCGGCATAGCGATCTACAACAGCGAAAATCACCCTGCGTAGCCATTTCTGGCGGATTCCGGCTGTAAGGGGGTAGACGGGTACGATGCGATTGGTGTGAAGGTTTTCCCGATCCAGCAGTTCCCAGTCCGGGCTTTTCATCACAAGGCGTCCCAGGTACTGGTCGATGGTTCCGGAGAGGACGATGGGGTCGCCGGAAGACAGTTTCTTGACCATCCACTGCTGGTTGAACCATGTGACTCGAATCGATCCTGTCCCATCGGATACGATGGCTTCAATGATCGTGAGTTTCCCGCCGCGCACTTTACGCACGTTGATGCGATCGACGGTGCCGATGATGGTCACATCTTCGCCGTACCAGAGGCGGTTGATGGTCTTCAACTGGGAGTAGTCGTCATACCTGCGAGGGAGGTGCCAGAGCAGGTCGCCAAGTGATTCAAGTTCCAACTTCTTTAAGGTGCTCGCGGAGCGGGGTCCAATCCCCGAAATCGTGGTCAATGGAGCACCCAATGCCGCCGGTGGTTCACTCGCAGCAGGTTTCGGTTCCGGCTCATCGCTGCTTCCCGTTTCCGGTTCTGTCTCTTGTAGCTCAGGTTCTTCGGGCTCTTTCGTGGGAGCGGGTTTCGGCTCTTCCACTGCCGTTTGTGGAATCGGTTCAGGCTCTGGACCTGGTAAAGTTTGCTCAGGTGCGTAGGCTCCGCGCACGTCGGGCAGATCCTGGCTCAATCTGTTCCAGAGTCCTTCCAGAATTTCCGCGCGGGAATCAGGCGATAAACGCGGATAATCGCGCAGCCGTCCCGTGACCAGTTGGATGAGGTTCTCCGGCAGCTGGGTTTCGCGCGCTTCCGCTTCCCAGGGTTCGAGCATTTTCTGGAGACCACCTACCACGGCTCGGTTGTCAAAACCACGTTTCGCTTCAAGACGGGAGTAGTTAAGCAATTTTTGGATAGCTGAGTTCATACCGTCAATGATAAAGGGGTTAGACAATTTGTGCCAGACCCTACTGGATTAATCCAGCCAGGCCGACCGAGCGCGGGCCAACATGGGCGCCAATCACCGTCGTCACATCAACGGCGAACGGCGTTTCCCGGGTGGCCGATGCGAGTGACGAAAGGAGTTCGTCTGCGAGAGAGGGGATTCCGGAGTGAAGGATGGCCAGTCTGCGCAGGGGCTGCCAGCTCTGGGCTTCTTCTACCAGTTTCTGCAGGACCTGCCGACGCGTTCTGGCGATCGAGCGTCGTAATACATCGCCGTCTACGACCTCGAGGATGACCCGCAGGCGGAGCCGGATTCCAATCTCGGCGCGGAGCCAGCTCACGCGCCCGCTTCGCCGTAAGAAGTCAAGGCTGTCAATCCCGGCTACCGTGCGAACCTTGTTGCGAAGCTCTGTGGTCATACCCAGTAGCTGCTGTAATGATGCGCCTTGCGCTGCTTGCTGCGCCAACTCCAGCGCCTGGAAACCCAGGCCGAGCGATACCTGCCCACTGTCGAGGGGGTAGATGCAGGTTCCCACTGCCGATGCAGCCTGGTGGACGGCGTTCAGCATGCCGCTGAGTTTGCCTGAAACATGAATGGAGAGGATGTGCTTGACGCCCTGATCGATAAGTGTGCGGTAAGCCGCTTCAAAAACGCCGGGAGACGGGGTCGCGGTGGTGGGGAGATCCTTCATGTCGTCCATGGAAGCGTACAGCGCTTGCCGGTCGAATCCACGGCCGTCCAGATAGGATTGTCCATTGATGGTGAGGACGGCTGGAACAACCGTGATGTGATGGCGAGCAGCCAATTCGGGTGGAATGTCTGCTGTGCTGTCGGTCACGACAGCGATCTCCGGCAGTGAAGAGGTCATCCTTCGTTCTCCTCCAGGGAGTCTAGGATCACGATCCCGAAACTGTTTGGGCCGACAAAGGAGGCAAGCAAAGGGCCATAATTGGCGATGAAGATCCGCTGACCCGGGAAAAGCGACTGCAGCCTGTCTGAGACAGACCGGCTCTCCGCACTCGGTGTGATTTCACTCTGCAGAATGCCCATCTGCTGGACGTCGGTGAACTCACAGGCGAATTCGATGATTTTCTCAATGGCGCGCGAGCGTGTTCGCACTTTTTCCATGGGGACAAGCTGGCCTTCTTCCATGGTCAGGAAAGGGATGATGCCGAGCATGTTCCCCAGGATGGCCTGTGAGCGGCTAATGAGGTGATTGCGCTCAAGATAGTAGAGATCATCGAGAAAGAACACGGTGTACAGATTGGAGATTCGACCGCGCACCTGGCGTACGATGGCATCCAGTTTTTCGCGCCGTGCGCTTGCTTCCATCGCACACTGTACGAGCATCCCCAGACCTATCGATACCGATTCGGAGTCGATGACCTGGATGTCGAACCGCCCGAGAAATCGCTGACTCGCTGCATAGGCGTTTTCGTAGGTCCCGTTCAGCGTGGATGAGCAATGGATGGAAATAATCTGGTTGAATTCGGTGCCCAACTGTTCATAGAGTTCGGTGAACGCATCCACACTTGGAGGGACGACCTCCATGTGTTCCGGGCCGGGTTCAAGGAAGGTGTCCAGAGGAGTTGGCTCGTTGAGCGGGGTTTGTTCGATCATATTCTCCCCGCAACGGATCTGCAGCGGGAGGATATGGACCGGATAATGCCGGATGTAATGGGACGATGTGAAATGGACGGATCCATCTGTGACAATGTGTACCCGGCTCATGGTTTACTCGAGTGAGATGATAAGCTGGTAATGCGGCTGGTTTCCTGCATGGACTTCGGCTTCGATCGAGTCGTATTTCGACATCAGACGGTCAGCCGTCTTCTGAGTCTCTTCCTCGGAATAGTCTTCTCCGTAATAAAGGGTGATGAGTTCAACTTCATCCATCTTTGCTTTGTCGAGGACTTGATCGAGCACATCCTGTATGTCGTCGCCGGCAGCGGCCAGTTTGTTTTCGAGCAGACCGATCACCTGGCCTTCTTTGACCTGGACATCATCAATTTCCACCGTGCGCGTCGCAGTCGTGATTTGTATGGTCTGAATATCTTCCAGCGCGGCTTTCATGCCCTCCACGACGGGATCAAGCTTTCCATCTTTTTCATAGGCAAACATCGCCGCAATCCCTTCCGGTACCGAAACAGACGGGACAACGGCTACGTTCTTGACGGACAGCTCAACGGCTTGCTGGGCAGCGAGTAGGATATTCTTATTGTTCGGCAGGATGATGACACTTTGCGCCGGGAGGTCTTCGAAGGAAGCCATGATTTCCTGCGTGCTGGGGTTCATGGTTTGCCCGCCTTCAACGATGGCTGCCACGCCAAGACTTGCGAAGACTCGCGCGAGGCCAAAGCCAGGCGCCACAGCGACAACGGCGATCTGGTCCGCCTGGATGTCTTCCAGTTCCAGGGAATCAATGCGACCAGCGGATGTGCGTTCTGCCATCTGAAGCATCAGGTTCTCAATGGCGACATTGGTGATCTCGCCGAATTCCTTCACGTAGTCAATGGTGCGGTATTCCGTTTTATCCGGGACGTGGATGTGCATGCGATAGATTCCATCCCCTTCACCCATCTGGATGGAGGTTCCCAATTCTTCCAGCCCGGAGTAAAAGCGAGGCAAATCGAGTTCGGCGGCGGGTTTAAAATCAACGACCACTTCCCAATCCTGCCCCGGCTCAATCGTCTCGGCAGCCTCATCGATTTGCAGGGCGTTCAGTGGTTGTACCTCTGTGATGGGCTTATCGAGAGGCTGGTCGTATGCGTAGCGAAGCATGCCTTCCATGATAAAGAAAAGTCCTTTTCCGCCGCTGTCAACGACGCCAGCTTCCTTGAGGACGGGAAGGAGGTCCGGCGTGTGCTGGACTGAGAGATCGGCAGCTTCTACGACATGTTCGAGGATGCCGAAGACGGATTCAACGCCGCTGGCGTGCGCTTTGGCGGCAGCAGCGGCAATGTCGGTCGAAACGGTGAGGATGGTTCCTTCAACAGGACGGACAACACCCTTGTAAGCCGTGTCGCGCGCCTCAGCCAGGGCTTTGACAAAAACGGCAGCATCCATGGTTTCCAGATCATCCAGGGCTCGTGCGAAACCGCGCCAGATCTGGGAAAGGATGACGCCTGAGTTGCCGCGAGCCCCCATGAGGGCGCCGTGGGCGATGGCGTGTCCGATGTCGCTGACGTCCCGCTCGTCGAGGCGTTCGAGTTCCTCCAACGCGGACTGCATGGTCAGAACCATGTTCGTGCCGGTATCGCCATCCGGTACGGGGAAGACGTTAAGCGAATTGACAATTTGCTGGTTGGCGCGAAGCCAGGTGAGACTGGCTTTGGCGAATTTCTGGAAGGTTTTACCGTCAAGGACAGCGTAGCGCTTGGAAAGCTGCATGCGGGTTTCATCCTTGACCGGCTTGTTTGTTGTTGTCATCAAATCAATCCAAACTAATCCACATTACTGATCCGCAGGTCCTGGATATGAACATTGACCGCGGTCACAGGCATTTCGATTGCTTTTTCCACTTGATAGCGAACGTTATTAGCAACACTTCTGGCTACCGAAGAGATACGGGTTCCATATTCCACCATCACGAATACATCGATCATGATTTTCCCCTGTGATGTGTTGACACGAATGCCGTGGGACGGGTCGAGTGCCAGAGCCCGGGCGATTCCGTTCACCAGATTCTTGGATGCCATTCCTACCACGCCATACGATCGCAGGGCGGCCTGGGAAGCAATGGTGGCGATAGCATGGGGAGCAATCATAATCTTCCCATGAAGAAGAGTATGTTCAGCAGTCATGGATAGTACCCTCCGAGTTCCCCAAAACGGGTTTGAAGGCGACTTTGACCTGTGGTATGATTCCCACCGTTGTTCAAGACGATAATCTCCTTGGAAAGGAGTGTTCGATGGCTAAATGCGAACATTGTGGTAAGAGCACGACATTTGGACAGAACCGCAGTTTCTCCATGAAAGCGACCAAACGTACATTCCAGCCGAACCTTCAGAAGGTACGGGTGATGGAAAATGGCCGGCTCGTTCAGAAGACACTCTGCGCTAAGTGTATCAAACGTCTTGCCCGAGTTTGAACGAAATCAACCTTTCGTTCGGATCAAAAGCCGCGACGAGCGGCTTTTTTTCATGCTTTTGTTAACCCCGAGCGACGCGAATCGCTTCGATTAATTCACGCGTACCTGCTGCTGGACCATCGCCATGCTTGAAGATGGCGCTTGCCGCAACGAAGGTGTCGGCGCCGGCTTGCACAACTTGTGCAACGGTCGCAGGCGAGATGCCCCCGTCTACCTCAAGACGTGCGGATGATCCCGCCGCATCCAGCATGGAGCGAATGTCCCCGATCTTCCGCATCACGGATGCAAGAAATGACTGGCCGGAGTAGCCGGGATTGACGGTCATCACGAGGACGAGATCGACGAGGTCGATGACCTCCTGGATCGAGTCAGCCGGCGTTCCCGGATTAAGAACGATGCCCGGATGAGCACCGAGTTCACGAATCCGTCGGAGCACACGATCGATATGCGGCGAGGTTTCAATCTGCACAGACAGCCAGTCCGCACCGGCATCAACATAGGTCTCCAGCCGATTCCCGGGATCGTCGACCATGAGATGGACATCCAACGGCACCTTCGCAGCCTTACGGCAGGCGCGCACGAGGACGGGTCCCAGCGCGATCTGCGGAACGAAATGGCCGTCCATGATGTCGACGTGGATCCAATCCGCACCGGCATCCTCGGCAGCCTTGATGTCGTCTGCCAGATGCCCGAAGTCGGCGGACAGGATGGATGCTGAGACAATATCGTTTGCTTCCATGCCGTGAATGATACCTTTCGCCGTACAGGTTGACAAGTAGTGTGTTTTCGGGTTCGAGCTAGACATCACCAGCTAAAGGCTGAAGCCTTGTGAGCATTGTACTTGATCCAGGTTAGACAACTGAGTGACTTTCCACGTGCAGTCGCATGCGCTGTGCTGCGCGCGCCGCTATTTTGTGGTGTCGCCCTTATGTTTGCTTGCAAGCTGTCCGCAACCTGCCTGGATGTCGATCCCCCGGCGCAGGCGGATGGTGCAGGGAACGTGGTGGTCCAGGAGACGTCGCTGAAATGCTTCTACCTGCGTCTGTTCCGATGGCGCGGCGGCGTAGCCGTGGGTTGGGTTCAAGGGGATGAGATTGACATGGCAGCGCAGCCCCCGTACGCGATGGAGAAACGCGTCAGCTTGCTCAAGGCCATCGTTGACACCGTGGATGAGTGCCCATTCAAACGTGATGCGCCGGCTGGTCCTGTCCACATATGTGCGGCAGGCGTCCATAAGCTGGTCGAGGCCGTATCGGCGGTTGATGGGCAATATCTCACTCCGGAGTTCATCCGTAGCCGCATGGAGGGAGATGGCAAGATTGATCTGCCGTTGTTCTCCTGCGAAGCGGAGGATTTCAGGCACCAATCCGACCGTTGAGATGGTAAATCGGCGTTCCCCGAAGTTCGTCCCCTCGGGATCATGCAGCCGGTCAATTGCCTCCATGACAGCTTCATAATTGGCAAACGGCTCCCCCATACCCATCAGAACAATGTTCGTAAGCCGCTCGTCGTGCTGATGTAGCTCTGCTTTCGCAACCATGACCTGTTCCACAATTTCTCCGGAGGTGAGGTTGCGCCGGAACCCCATTTGTCCCGTTGCGCAGAAGCTGCAACCCATGGCACATCCGGACTGGGTGGAAATGCAGACGGTGCGGCGTTCATCGTAACGCATGAGGACGGTTTCAATCTCGTGATTGTCGCGAAGACTGTAGAGCGTTTTTCTTGTTTCGCCGTCGCTGCTGACTTGGGAGCGACGTGGGACGAGCGATGTAAACCGGTATGAGCTGTTCAGTTGTTTGCGAAGGTCTTTCGGCAGAGTGGTCATCTGCTCCGGATCATCAATGCTTTGCTGGTAGACAGCCTGCCAGATTTGCTGGGCCCGATAAGAGGGCTGCCCCCATTCGAGGAGACGACTCAGGAGTTCTTCCTGTCTAAGGTCAAAGAATAGCGGGCGCTTATCGTCCGTCATGAGTCTTGCAGCGCCTTCGTGAGTTCAGGAAGGCCGGGAAAGATGAAATCAGGTTGGATGCCCGTGATTTTGATATCCTCCTTCGACGAGATCCCGGTGAGAACAAGTGCGGTAGGCATTCCAGTGCGCTGGCCTCCGAGGATGTCGGTATCGAGCCGGTCACCCAGGGCAAGTGTCCTCTCGGGCACGGTATTCATGCGGCGAAGGCATTGGATGTAGAGATGCGGTTCCGGCTTGCCGATGATGGTGGGCTTGATCCCGGTTGTGGCTTCAAGCGCGGCGAGGATGGCGCCGTTCCCTGGAGCGATCCACTCTTCCAGTGGGAAGCTTGTATCCGGATTGGTCCCGATAAAATCGGCGCCATTTTGCAGTGCGATGGCGACGCGGGTGAGAAGCATGTAATCCATCTCGCGGTTAAACCCGGAAACAACCACTTCCGCTTCAAGGGGATCATCAACGGGAACGAACCCTGCAGCAAGGATGGCTTCATGCAGTGCTTCCTCGCCGAGCAGGATCATCCTGGTGCCGGGAGGATGTGATTGCTGGAGGTATGCTGCTGTGGCCTGAGCTGTACCGATCACCTCCTCCGCCTGGATGGGGACGTTCATCGAGGCCATGAGGGATTCAACCGACTGGGGCGAGGCGGTCGAGTTGTTGGTCGCCAGGATCAAGCGCACATCCCGTTCCCGCAGGGTCTCGAAGAACTCCTTGACGCCGGGAAGAGGCTGTCCTCCGCGCCGGAGAACGCCGTCGATGTCAATGACCACTCCCTGTAAATCTGTAAAGGCACTATTCACGCACACACCTCGCATCGTTTTCAAAACGGCAAAGAACAGGACGGCTGCAACCAGCCGCCCTGCGACTACTCACGAATTGTACCCCGTCCGGGATGATTCTAACCGAACTTCTCAAGAAGATAGTCAAACACCGGCCGATCGATGATGTTGTCCTCAAGATCAGTCCGGTCCTCGAAATTCTCATTCCCGATCAGGCGGCGGAGCGCGTTGCGGGCTTCTTCCCCGTACTGTGTTATCTCCCTGGAGAGATACTCTTGTTTGTGAAGGATCGTCATCAGTTGGGCAAGAGTGTTCCCTTCCAGCGGAAGCTGGTCTTCTGCATCACTCTTGCCGAAATACAGCCCGTGCAGTTTGAGAAGATGCTGGAGCTGGGGGACCGGGTCGGGGTGGTCATCGATGCGGTAGTCAATCCAGCGGTCGTTATACCCTCCGTAGCCGCCTTCTTCCTTTACCACCAGGACGGCTGCGCTTTGCCTGCCGCGGCTGTCCCCTCCCGCACGATCTGCGGCGAGCAGAGCGGAAACCAGACGTTCGGGGAAAGGTTCAGCGGATGCGAGATAGGCTTGTTCCATCGCTGCCAGCGTCTCTTCCCCTGTCAGCAGGTTGCCCTGCATGGCGTAGTGTTCTCCACAGCGCCCACCTGCCCAGGCGATGCAGTCTTCGCCGGTGAAGGAGGCGGGATGACCGCTGGAGTCCACCATGCCGACCTGGCGGAGCTTCCTCTCCTCATCCGCTTCAAGCAGGGTGTGAAGCGCTTCGCCGGCAGGCATGTCGGCTTCCATCAATTCCAGCCCGTCCGGTCCGAAGCTCGTGTTTGCGTACGACTGGGTGGCGACAGCGCCGGCGCCAGCTCTTGCCCACGGGACAACCGCTCCGACGGCCGGAAATTTGGACGCGACGGCGATCCCCCATGCCTTTTCGGCAGGGTCGTAGGCAACCAGGGAAAAGGTCGAAATACGCTGCATAATCGTCCTCTCGATTTGAATGATGCTGTCGTCAGGCTGCGTCGGGCAGGGTGTTGTCGTCCCGGGTGATGGGATCATCTCCCTGGTTGTACAGGAGGGGATGCCCTTTCCCCTGGATGGCGTCGGCATCGACGAGTACTTTATGGATTTCCGGGCTGGAGGGGATTTCGTACATGACATCGAGCAGGGTGCCTTCGATGATGGAGCGGAGACCTCGCGCGCCGGTTTCCCGTTCAATCGCCATCTGAGCGGCGGCGTCCAGCGCCTCGTCGCTGAATTCCAGGATGACGTCATCCATCTCAAACAGCCGCTGGTACTGCCGGATGAGTGCATTACGCGGTTCTGTGAGGATTTTCCGGAGGGCATCCTTGTCGAGCGGATCGACATTGCAGATGACGGGAAGCCGACCGACCAGCTCCGGAATCATCCCGAAACGCATCAGATCGTCCGGGGTAATCATGCGCAGGATTTCGCTGTCTTCCATCTGGTTGATATCGCGGTTGGCCAGTTGGTGTGTAAAGCCCATCGGCCCACGGATATCGATGCGTTTGGCGACAATTTCCGCAAGGCCATCAAAGGTCCCACCACAGACGAAGAGGATGTCCCTGGTGTTGACCTGGATGAACTCCTGCTGCGGGTGTTTGCGCCCACCTTGCGGTGGGACGTTGACCACGGCGCCTTCGATAATCTTGAGAAGTGCCTGCTGGACCCCCTCGCCGGACACATCTCTGGTGATGCTTGGATTATCTCCGGATTTCCGTGCAATCTTGTCGATCTCGTCGATGTAGACGATGCCGCGTTCCGCGCGGGGAACGCTGTAATCGGAGGCTTGCAGAAGCCGGAGAAGGATGTTCTCAACATCCTCTCCGACGTAGCCGGCTTCGGTAAGAGCTGTGGCATCAGCGATGGAGAAGGGAACATCCAGGCTGCGCGCCAGAGTCTGGGCAAGGAGCGTCTTGCCGCAGCCCGTCGGGCCGACGAGCAGGATGTTGGTTTTGTCGAGGTCTACGCCGGATTTGCCCCTGCTGGCGATGCGCTTGTAGTGGTTGTACACCGCGACAGAAAGTACGCGTTTGGCGCTTTGCTGCCCTACCACGTACTCCTCGAGACGGGCAAAGATTTCATGGGGGGAGAGGCTGATTTGTCCGCTGGCAGAGGGTTTTCCCGTTGGCGTTCCACGTTCTCCGTCGAGGATGTTCCTGCAGAGATCAACACATTCATTGCAAATGAAAACACCCTCTGGACCCGCAATCAAGCGATGCACATCGCCTTCATCACGATTGCAGAACGAGCAACGTCTCTGGTCTGAGGGTGTTTGTCGCTCTCGCGACATAGGTTTTCTCGTTTCCTAGCTCTTTTTCGGCTGCAGCACCTCGTCGATCAGACCGAATTCACGAGCAGCTTTACCGTCCATATAGAAATCACGTTCGGTGTCGCGCAGAATGACTTCCTCGCTCTGACCGGTGTGAAGCACCAATATCCTAGTCAATTCTTCTTTTAGGCGCAAGATTTCCTTGGCCTGAATTTCGATGTCGGTTGCCTGTCCCTGAGCGCCGCCCAGCGGCTGGTGCAGGTGGATTGTCGCATGGGGCAGAGCATATCGCATGCCCTTTTCTCCTGCAGCCAGGAGGACTGTTCCGAAGGAGGCTGTCACCCCGACCGCCACCGTCGAGACCGGTGCATTGATTTGCTGCATGGTGTCGTAGATGGCGAGGCCGGAATAAATCTGGCCGCCCGGGCTGTTGATGTACATGTGGATAGGGCGCTCAGAATCCTCGTTATCGAGGTAAAGGAGCTGGGCGACGATGAGATTGGAAACCTGATCGTTGATGGCTGTGCCCAGGAAAATGATGCGCTCCTTCAAGAGAAGGGAATAGATGTCGTACGCTCGTTCACCGCGCCCGCTGGTCTCCACAACCATGGGCACCAGGGAAGTAGGATTATTCTTCGTCATTGCTCACCTGTTCTTCCGCCGGTGATGAATCTTCATCCCCGGCATCTTCCTCTATGTTATCGGCGGATTCTTCGCTTTCTTCATCTTCCGGCTGATGTATTGCCGCATATGGGTCCTCGCCTTTGGCAGTAGCGATGAGAAACTGCATGGCTTTTTCGGTCAGCAGGTCGAGTTCGAGTTGGCGGCGGCTGGCCTTGTTCGTGAAGGCTTTTCGTACATCTTCGGGGTCACCGTTCCATGCTTTGGCGATGACCTCAAGATGAGCTTCGATGTCGTCATCTGTGACGGTCACATTTTCAACATCGACCAATTCGCCAAGCGCCAGGCCCCTGTCGAGACGACTGCGTGCCTGGGGCTCGAAATCAGCCCGGATGTCTTCCAGTGAGGTTTGCTGAATCTTGATGTAATCCTCCAGCGTCAGGTGCTGGGCGGATAACTGCTGTTCAAACTCGGCCAGCATCTGATCGAGTTCGCTTTCAAGCAGGATCGGGGGGTACGAGATGGCAGCGTTTTCCACCAGTTCGTCCACGATTTTGGAACTGTATTCAGCTTCAACGCTGCGGTCCGCCTGGGTTTGCAGATTATCGCGCAGCCTTTCGCGTAGATCGTCGACGGTGTCGAACTCGCCCATGCTCTGAGCAAGCTCATCGTCCCATTCTGGCAGAGAGCGTGTCTTGACATCCTGGCAGGCGATGGTGAACAGCGCCTTTCGATCGTGCAGGCTTTCGATGGGATACTCTTTGTTGAAGGTGTGCTCCACCTGCTTCTCATCCCCGGCTTTCATGTCGGTCAGCTCATCGGCGATGCCCGGCATCGGCCATTCGCTGTCCTTGCTGGCAACGAGTTCCATCCCCTTGCGATCAAACAGGACGGCCTCTTCATCTTCTCCTGGCTCGATAAGTTCTGCCTTGATATCGACAACGACGAGGTCCTCCAATTCCACGGGGCCGTCCTTGGGTTCGATGATGGCACGTCGTTCCCGCAGTTCGTCCATGGACTGCTCGACATCACTTTCCTCGATCACGGCCGGTTCGAAGGGGATGCGGATGGATTTGTAGTCGCCCAGATCCACCTCGGGGGCGAGCGGGACGGAGTATCGCAGCACGAGTGGATCGCGGCTGACGACTTCCTCCAGCGCGCCCGGAGCGAAGGGATCGACATCCGCTTCCTCGATCGCCGCGCGGTACATGTCCTGGGTGAGGATGTCCAACGCTTCCTCGAAGACGTAATCCTCACCGAAGTGACTCAGGACGACCTGGTATGGCGCCTTGCCCGGTCGGAACCCCTTGAGGCGGGTCTTCTTGCTGAGCCCACGGGCAGCGGTACGCATCGCCCGCTCCACACGGTCGGATGGGACGTTGACGGTGAGTTCAATCTGGCGGTCTTCCAATTCACGAGTTTCGATATTCAACTTCTTTTCCTTAATAGAACAATAGTGTTCTGAGACGGGATCGGGTCAACCAGGAGAATCATCATGGGGACCGAGTAGGGAAGGAGGGATTTGAACCCTCACGCCTTGCGGCACGTGATCCTAAGTCACGCCTGTCTGCCAATTCCAGCACTTCCCCTGACTGGTTAGATTATATCCACGGCGAAAAGGTGTGTAAAGGCACGTGCCGGAGGGGGTCAAATGTATGAGGATGTGATGAGAATGGAAAATGATGCTTGACTTTGGGCCCTTTTTTTCTGTATAGTGTTCTCCGGAAAGATGCAGCGCAAGGACATTACTCAAAGCACTTGCTGCCACGCACTCCTGGGCCGCAGTGCTTTTTATTCGTCCTCAACGTACTACGCGGAGCTGCACGAACACCTCGGCAGGATCACTCTCTGCGAGGTTCATGCATCCGCACGGCCGGTTGACGGTGAGTGCGCGCCGTGCGGGGTTCACCATGGCTGCTTAAAAACGGCTGAACGAAATCGGACAGCCAGATGGTCAACCGGCTGATACGATACGTATGTAGATTGACGCTGCCAGAGAAGACCGGATTGCAACATGCTCCCGTTCCGATGTATGCTGGAAGTGGGAGAGAGAAAGCCCTTGTGGTTGAATTGAGAGGTACTGTTAGCTGGAATGAGCAAGAAACGCACGAAATCAACCGCTCCAGAAGCGGAAAATGAACTGCTCAGTTCGTCCTCCCTGGATGAGAACGAAGGGCTTGAGCAACTGCTCGAACTGGGGCGTGAGCAGGGTTATGTCACCGTTGATGACATTCTCAAGGTGTTCCCGGATGCAGAACGGGATCTGGATCAGCTTGATGATGCGTATGCGACGCTGATCGGCGCGGGTGTGAGCATTCTCGAAGAGTCGTCGCCGGACAAACCTCCGAAGTCTGCGGAAAAGATAGAGGAAGACGAAAGCGAGGAAGAGGAACAGCACGCCAACTACCTCTCCTCGGTCGATGCGGACGATTCTGTCGGTCTTTACCTGAAGGAAGTCGGTCGGGTTCCCCTGCTCACAGCCGATGAGGAAGTCATGCTGGCCAAGCGGATCGAACGTGGCCGGCTTGCGCGCGAGGAACTGGCTGGTGGCGTCGATGACCGTGAACGCACACAGGAACTGAGGCGCTGGATAGAGGACGGGTGGGCGGCACGTGAACATCTCATCACAGCCAATTCCCGCCTGGTCATCAGCGTGGCTAAGAAGTATATGGGGCGGGGGGTCCCCTTCCTGGACCTCATTCAAGAAGGCAACATTGGTCTGATTCGGGCTGCCAAGAAGTTCGACTACCGGCGCGGCCATAAATTTTCGACCTACGCGACATGGTGGATTCGTCAGGCTGTAACCCGTGCGATCGCTGATCAGGGGCGAACCATCCGGGTGCCAGTTCATATGGGCGATCAAATCAATAAACTTCTGCGAATTTCCCATCAACTCACCCAGCGCCTAGGACGGGATCCGACGACGGAAGAACTGGCAGCAGAACTCGATGTCACACCGAAGAAAGTGGAGAACATGATCCAGGTCTCCCGCCGCCCGCTTTCGCTGGAAATTCCGACCGATGAAGAAGAGGATTCGGTGCTTGGGGATTTCATTCCAGATGACGATTCTCCCGCTCCGGTTGACACAGTGACGAACCACCTTCTCAAGGAACACTTGCGGGAGGTGCTGGAAACACTCCCACCACGAGAAGTGCGCATTCTGCAACTTCGCTACGGCTTGCTGGATGGAGAAAGCTACACGCTGGAAGAGGTCGGGCGAAAGATGGGTGTCACTCGGGAACGCGTCCGACAGATTGAAGCGCAAGCGCTCAGCCGGCTGCGCCACCCAGGCCATCGACGAAAGCTGGCTGATTATCTCCTCGAGTAGCGTGACGTGACGGACCGCCCCAGGGCGGTCCTTTTTCTTATCTGCCTGGAAGCCGGCGGAAAATGAGCATGCCATCTGACCCGTAGATATCGGTTGGGATGGTGTGAATCAGTTCGTACTGATCCGAGAAGGAAGGAAGCGTGAGGAACGTCTCACGGCCATAGACTTCCAGGGCGACGAGGTATTCAGGCAGTTCATCAAGGAGGAGTTCCGCCGGCATGGCGACGTTGATGACATACGCGTCGTCTGGAAGCGGATAGTAGTTGACGGCCTGGGGGGAAATCAAACCGAGCGTATCGAGAATGACGGCATCGGTACCATAACCGAGTGCGCCGATATCCCCGGCAGCGAGGACGTCTCCCGGTTCAAGTTCCGGGAGCAGCACGTTCGCCGCTTCTTCATAGAGCAATTCGAGTTGAATGTAGGCCATTTCCGGCGCGGGTCTGTCTGGACCATGATCCGGGTGCAGTGTCCAACCCTGCAGCGTAAGGACGAGAGCGCCTGCGGTGAGCAAGGGCAGCGAGGGCTGAAAGTTCAGCGATTGAGCCAGGAGCCCGATCCCCATGAAGATGCCCAGAAAGTAGATTGGGAGGGGTGGGGTGAGATACCAGCGGAAAATAAGCGGGTTGGCAATAGCGAATGCCAGGAAGTAGCCAACGGGGAAGATAAACACCGGCCAGAGGGACAGGTCACGGGATAGCACGTGGCGGGCTGCGATCAGGAACAACGCGGGGAAGAGAAGAAGGCCCGCTCCGATCCAGAATGTCCCGAAGGTCAGGTGACCGAGAAACGGGGTTGCGAAATGCTGCAGCAGGCGTACCAGCGCAGCCTCGCGGGGAAGATTGTAGGCGGCCACTTTTGCTGCGACGGATTGGGGAATAGGGCTGCCGTACTGGTAAACCGACCACACTCCCCACACAACGAGCGGGATGGAAAAGAGGAGCCCTTCCCGCCATGATAGTTCAGGAGCTTCCTCCTCCCCGTGCAGGGAAGGGATGAGCCAGCGAATGCGTTCCAGAATGACAGGAAGCACAAACAGGAGGGCGTCGGGACGCGTCAGAATGCTCAATGCCATGCTGACAGCCGTGAGCGATGTTCGTTTCATCGAATGGAAGTACAATACGGCCAGCATCAAGAGGACGAAGAGACTGGTCTCCATGCCACCGATGGCAAAGGTGACGGACATGGGGGCGATCGCCCAGATCATTGCAGCAGCGTATCCCGCTACCGGTTGGTCCATCCGCCGACCGAGAAGGAAAAGCAGCAAGCAAGCAAGGCCATCGCAGCACGCGTTGAACAACCAGGCAATTTCGGGGAAGGGGGCTTCCATCCCACCAAGGAGCCATCCCAGCCCCGCCTGTATGAGTGCATATAATGGGGTCGTGGTGCCGAGAACCCATTCACCAGGGTTGTATACGAGTCCGTGGCCGGCGAGAAGGTTCCGTGCGTAACGGAACGTGATATAGGCGTCATCGATCATCCGAGGTCCCGGAATGATGCGTGCAGCGAGGGCAATCAGTACGATTAATAAGGCGAGAAGGTGATGGCGACGGAATCGCATGAAACGATTATAGCCTCCAGCGAAACCCAATCAAAGGGACCCGGGCTGCGATCATGGTTGCTGCAGGTGAGTCTCTTCGCCATTCTTGCTGCTGGATGGAAGCTCTTCCTCCTACACCGGGGGGCGTTTCCTTTCAATGCAGACGAAGCCATCGTCGGTCTGATGGCCCGCCATATCCTTGCAGGCGAAATGCCTATCTTCTTCTACGGGCAAGCCTATATGGGCAGCCTTGATGCCTTCCTCGCAGCCGGTATGTTCAGGCTTGCGGGTACAGACGTCGCTTCCATCCGCTATGTGCAAATCGCTCTCTACGCGATTACAACTGGCTCCACCGTAGCCCTCGCCTGGAAGTGGACACAGTCCCGGCTGGCTGCACTTGCTGCAGGCCTGTTAATGGTTTTTCCTGCAGTGAATACAACCTTGTACACCACGGTTTCTCTTGGGGGATACGGGGAAGCGCTGCTCCTCGGTTCGTTGCACCTGCACCTCGCTTATGCCACTGAGAAGCATGGATTATCCCGCAGGCTGTTGGTGTTGTGGGCGTTTCTCACAGGTTTTGGCGTATGGGTGTTCGGGTTGACCCTCGTGTTTTCGCTGGCCACAGCGATGGTATTCCTCCAGGCGCAGAGAGCGACAGAAACGAAGCTGGAAGGGCAGTGGTTCCTGTGGATGGTTATCGCCGGTATGGTGGGCGCATCGCCCTGGCTGATTGCTGGTCTCAGGGACGGATTCCCCGCGCTGCTGCAGGAACTCCTGGGATCCGCCATCGCTAATCCTTCAGGTGGTGGTTTTCTCGGCTCCATCTCCACCCGTCTTATCAACGTGCTCCTGTTCGGTCCCACGGTCGTACTCGGTTTCCGTCCACCATGGAGCGCCGATCCTCTTGCCCCCGGATGGATCCCCTTCGTTCTCGCGTTCTGGTTCCTGGTGGCTTTTACACTTATCCAGCGTCGCCGGTCGAGCCGCTCGAGGAAACCCGGGTGGAAAAGCTTGCTCTGGATCGTTCTTTTCACCACAGGAGGGTTGATCCTCACGCCGTTTGGCGGAGATCCTTCAGGGCGATACTTTCTACCGCTGCTCTTCCCGATCGTTCTGGGCGCAGCAGTTGCCGTAGGAGAGGAAAACCGGGGAACTCATCGATGGCTCCTGACCGGACTGCTGCTTGTAACGGCGGCCTTCCATGTCCGCAGCACAATCAAGACAGCGGGTACCTTCCCGGGCATCACCACACAATTTGACCCGGTAACGTGGATTGATCATGAGTATGACGATGACCTTCAGGCATTTCTTGCACAGGAAGGGCTTACCACAGGATACTCCAATTACTGGGTTTCCTATCCGCTCGCGTTCCAATCGGAAGAAACCCTGATTTATCTGCCCTGGCTTCCATACCACCAGGATCTGCGCTACACGAACCGCGATGACCGGTACGCGCCGTACCTTGCAAGGGTTGCTGATGCAGAACGAATTGCCTACATCACAACCCATCACAGCGAATTGAATGCTCTGCTGGAAGCTCGCTTTGACGCCCAAGGTGTTGAGTACAGCGTGGAAGTGATCGGCGACTATCACGTTTATTACGGTTTCCCGCAACCACTCCATCCAGAGGAACTTGACCTTCCATGGCTGGACAGTGCTCCATGACGAGAGCGCAGAAGCAGTTCCTGATCCTTCTTGCCGTGACATCGATCCTGTCCGTAGCTGCACCTTTCGCGTCCCTGCAAGGAGGTGTGATCGCGGCCGTTCATCGGTCAGCATATGCGCTCAGCCTCCTCCTTTCCGTGTTGACGATCGCTGGCGCAGTGGGTGACAGACTGAGAAGGCTGTTTCTTCCTCCTCCTGTTGCAGGCGCAGGCATTTTGCATTATGCGCTCGGGATCGGTGTGCTTGGCACGGGCCTTTTCCTTCTCGGGCTTGCCGGATTGTTTCGACCGGTACCCATCCATGCCACGTTCTATCTCGCGGCTGGTCTGGGCTGGAAATCACTTTACAGCGGTCTGCAGTGGTTGACATTGCCCCGGCGAACGATGGATGCCTGGCTGCAGGCAACGTCCTGGGAGAAGGCGGCGCAATTGGTCGCATTTGTGATGTTGCTGGCGGGCATTCTCCTGGCCTTGGTGCCGCCGTGGGGATATGACAGTTTGATGTACCACCTCAACGCTCCAAGGATGTATCTTGAGCAGGGCCAAATCACAGCCCTGCCGGAGCTGTGGCAGGCGAATGGTCCGATGCTCCTGCAGATGCTGTATGGAGCGGGTCTGTTGATGGGCAGCGAAGTCTTCGCACGGCTACTTCATTTGTCATGCGGCGTCATGTTGTCGTTCGCTACCTTTTCCCTCGGCAAGCGTCTTGGTGGGAAAGGATGTGGATGGCTCGCAACAGCGCTCCTGCTGGGTATGCAAGCGCTGCCGCTCTGGTCTTCGTTTGCCTACGCGGATGTCGCGTGGGCGTTGTTCACGTTGCTTGCGGTGGACGCGCTCATCCATTGGGAGGAAAGCAGGAATACCGGCTGGGCGATCGCGGCCGGCATGATGACGGCGTTCGCCCTCGCGAGCAAGTATCTTGCCGTCGGCCTGCTTGGCGGCATGGCTGTAGCCATCTCGCTTCACCTCGTTGAGTCACGGGATGGATCGGTGCTCAAGACAGGCATGTGGGTCGGACTTGTCACTGCCGTTCTGGCATCTCCCTGGTATATCCGTAACTGGGTGGTGCTGGGCAATCCCTTCTTTCCCTTCTTCTTTGGTGGTGGGGGATGGAGTCCTTCCCGGGCAGAGCAGTTGCTCGGATACATGCACAGCTTTGGACGAACCATATCCGGGGAGAACGGATGTGCCTTGTGGGATGTGTTCTTTCATCCTGAGACATACCGGACGATTGGATTGGAACGGATGAACCCGCTCCTTCTTTCAGCTGCATTGGCCGTGGTTCCATCGCAACGGAAGGGAAAGCGTACGCTTGTCGTGATCATTCTGGTCGGGCTTCTGGCGTGGTGGTTCGGGACGCGGCAAATCCGGTTCTTGCTTCCGATCATCCCGCTCATCAGCATTCTCGGAGCCCTGGCGGTGCGTGATGTGCTGGAGGGCGTGAAGGCGAAGAAACACGCATGGAATGCAGCATTGCTCGCCGCGTGCCTCGTCGCAGCCAGTACGGCATTCATCAATCTTGGCGTGGTAATGGAACTTCGCTTGCTGAATGTCATTGCAGGGCTGGAGAGCAGAGATGCATTTCTTGAGAGGGTCGTCTATGATTATCAGGCGATGAATGCTGGACTTGCCCAGCTTGGCAGCGAAGAACGCATGCTCATGCTCTGGGATGGACAGGGTTATTATTGTGGTAGTTCATGCATCCCGGATGCGGATCAGGCTGCATGGTTAAATCTGCGGCGCCAGTATGGTTCTCATGAGGAACTTGTCGAGGCGCTGTTGGATGACGATATCACCGTGCTGCTCGTCGGCAAAGGGGATGCCGCGTGGATGCAGGCCCACGATCCTGTCGGTGCACAGCAACATGCCTGGCAGGATTTCATGGACCTATTCGTGCCGGTGTATACCACGATGATTTTTGAGGATGAGGCTACACTCGTCCTGCGACTGATCGAGCCAGACAGTATGTCCTCGATCACGTATTCATCCAATCTGTTTCCTTAGCCGTTGGAGACCGTCCTGTGTCATTTCGTAGACTGATAACCTTGCTCACATTCCTTGCCATCCTGACGATGGCGGTGCGTGTCGCTGTCGATACCGACACCTGGTGGCATCTTAAAACAGGCGAATGGATTACTGATCATGGTGCCATTCTACGCACGGATCCTTTCTCCTCCACGCGATTGGGTGAGGAGTGGGTTTATCCTGGATGGCTCTCGCAGGTCATCCTGTTTCAGGTGTATCGCTTCGCTGGCTTTGCAGGCTTGAATATGCTTACGGCACTTCTCGTCTTGCTTGCCTTTGGCGTTCTGTGGCCGAGGCTGGATGCGCCTCCCCTTTTCCGGGGATTTGTGCTCGTCCTCGCGGCTGCGGCTTCTGGCGTGTACTGGTCCGCCCGACCTCAAATCTTCTCCTTTGCGCTAGCTGGCTGCTTCCTTGCCATTCTGGACGGCTTCCAGGACCGCGATCGCCGATGGTTGTTCGTCCTCCCGGTATTGATGGTGCTCTGGGCGAACATGCACGGCGGTTTTGCCATCGGCTTTCTTCTTCTGCTTGCCTATCTCGGCGGGACGCTGGTGGACCTGTTCTCGGCGTTCCTTGCCGGGCAATCCCTGCAGGATGCCTATTCCAGCGTGGCGCAGGATCTGCGCTGGCTGCTCATCGTGCTTGCCCTGAGTCTGGTTGCGGTATGCCTCAACCCGCACGGGCCGGTCATGCTCCTTTATCCATTCAAGACGGTCTCCATCGGTGTGCTGCAGCAATATATTCAGGAATGGCAATCACCAGACTTCCATCGGGGGGAAGTTCTTCCCTTCCTGGTGATGATCCTCGCCCTATTTACGGCATTTACGGCGACAACCCGCAAGGTGAGGTCTTCCGAGTTTCTGCTTGCGGCCGGGTTTCTCCTCATGGGGCTCCTCGCCGGCCGGAACATCGCTCTCTTCGCGCTCGCCGGTGCGATCCCTCTTGCGCGTCATGGCTATGGGGCATTGCTCCCGATCATCGAACGATTACCTGAAAGCGAGGATCTCCCTGCCCGATTGACGCGGCCGCTGAACGCCATTCTACTGGCGTTGCTCATGCTGGCGACATTCATAAAAATCCGCGTTCCGTTGCAGGCACAGACCACAAGGGATGCCATCGCAGACGCGCTTCCTGTGGAGGCGGTGAATTACCTTAAAGACCACCCTGATCTTGGCGTTCTTCTTAACAGCTACAACTGGGGGGGGTATGTCATCTGGAGACTGCATCCGGACTACTTGAGTTTTGTCGATGGAAGGACCGACCTGTTCGGTGACGACATCCTCGATTCTTACCTGCGAGCGTGGAGGGCGGATGAAGGCTGGGAACAGGTGCTGGATTCAAACGACATCGATGTCGTCCTGCTGGAGGAATCTGCGCCCCTTTCTGAGGTTCTCGTAACGGCTGGCTGGGAACAGGTCTACGCAGATTCAATCGCTGTGATTCTTGTCAGGCCGTCCTCATGAGCCAGCCCGTTCGCGTTGCAATGGCTATCACAGTCCTTTTGCTCATCCTGTGCGCCATAGCGCTGATGTCACAGGACTGGGATCCACTTTCCTTTGTGCTCGAACGGCCGGAGGATGTGCCGCCGGACCAGACATGGGGGATTGGCTACGACGGTCAACAGGCGTACGCGATAGCGCTCGACCCATTTCACCCCTCGGCGGATCTGGACCATCAAGCCTACCGCTATATGCGCATCGTTTACCCGTTCCTTGTCTACATGCTCAGCCTTGGTTCTGCAAGCCTGATTCCGTGGTTGATGATAGTCATCAATATTATGGCAGCCGGGTGTTCAGCGGGTTTGTTGGCAGGGTTGCTACAACGTCGTGCAGCCTCCGCGTGGGCGGCGCTGATTCCGTTCATCACGTTTGCCTATTTTTCTGCAATTCGGCTGGACCTTAATGAGCCGCTGGCGTTTCTCTTCGTCCTGCTTGGGATTGAAGCATGGGAAGAGAAGCGGGGAATGTGGGCGATGATTGCATTTGCTGCTGCAGCCCTTACGAAGGAGGTCACCCTTCTCTTTCCGCTCATTCTGGGCATCACGACCTGGTTGTACACGCGTGAGAGGCGCGAACTCGGGCGCGCGCTTGTCCCCCTGGCTGCATACGTTCTCTGGGCGCTCGTTGTCTTCCTGTGGATTGGCGAATCGCCATTCGCGACCGCACAATCCAATCCCACAATTCTGCCATTTTCTGGCATACGTGTGCTCATCGGGATGCAGGCGAAATTGATGGTGATTCTCTGGGTCGTGGGACCGGCTGTTCTTCTCACGGTGCTTGCTCTGGTGGATGTCTTGAGGAGAGATGGATTCGGGGAGATTGAGGCATGGCTGGTGATGGGGAACGCCGTATTCATCGCAACCCTGCCTGACCTAACCTGGTTTGACCCACTCGCTGTACTGCGCATGGGGATCGGTCTCATGCTATCCGGGCTGCTGTACCTCGCCCGCCGGCGGAGACGTCTGGTGAAATTTGCCGGCGCGCTCTGGGTGCCGTCAATGTTGCTGGCATTTCTCTTCCCGGGTTTTATTCTCTGAACGAAGTGAGGATTCATGGAGAATCGTCTCGAGACCAGAATGAGTGACCGTACGCTTCAGCGGATCCTGCTGGGAGCTGTGCGCTTCATGCTCCTCATCGCGCTTCCGCTGGAATCCATTCAGGGATACGGGGACTTCCCTCATTTCTTCGATCTGGCGTGGCTTGCAGTCGACGGCGGGGGTGGTCTTCCTTTTATCGGGCATTGGGTCGAATTTCCACCTCTTTTCCCCTTCCTGTCCATTCTTCTGTACAGACTGGCCGGGGGAATGGAACATCGCTATGTGTACCTCCTGGCGCTTCTCCTGGTGATCGTTGATGTGGGCAACCTCATATTGTTCCAAAGACTGGCGGAAAAGCTGCTCTCACGCGAGAAAGCGCGATTGGCGGGATGGGTGTATACGGCCTTCCTGCTTCTGCCCGCATTTGGCTGGTGGACGTTTGATCCGATCGGTGTGTTCTTCGCACTGCTCTCGCTCGTCTTCGTGTTCGAAGCAAAGCCGGTCTGGTCGGGTTTGGCAGCCGGTCTGGGATTTCTGACGAAGCTTGTCCCGGTACTCTCCTTGCTTGGCTTTCTTGCAAAGCGGCGGTGGAAAGCCGCGGCCATATCTGCCATTGTCCTTGTGGTTCTCGCCGGTGTTGTTCTCATTCCCATCCTGCAATCAGGAGGGGCTTTCGCTCAGGCATCGTTCCGAGCACAGTTCATGAAGGGATCCTGGGAAACGGTCTGGGCTTTGATCGATGGAAACCTGACGACAGGCAGCTATGGGCCGATCGAAGAGCATCTCAGTCTGGAGGAGGGAGTCATCGCACGCGGGGCTCCGGCAAGGATTCCCCATTGGATCCCGAGCCTGGTGGCTGCTGGCTTCGGGTTGTGGCTATTCTTCCGCATGCGCCGGGACGACATTGCCGTCATGGGCATCATCACCGCCGCGTGGTGTGTCGTCTTTCTCTGGTCGAGAGGGTGGAGCCCGCAGTGGCTGGCCTATCTGGTGCCGTTCCTTCTCCTGGCGTTGCCGCTGGAACGAGGGATGTTCTATATCATCGGGATGATGTTGACGAGCCTGATTGAATGGCCATTGCTGCTTTCGAGAGGCAGATTCGACCTGCTGTGGTTGACCGTGCCCCTGCGAACGCTGGTTCTACTCTTGCTTACAATTACACTGGTGCCGGTTATCATTCAGAAGACGCAAAGTGAGCGAGGTGCCCATTGATGTTTAGGAAGTACCCCTGGCTGCGAACCGTGATGCTTGCCGCTTTGGTGCTGGTTGTGCTGGGTCTCAGCGTGGCAAATATGCGTTTTGTCCGACAGACCACGGCAGCGAGTGATTTTCTCCCCTTCTGGTCTGCATCCCGGGCGTGGCTTACAGACGGGCTCAGCCCCTACTCGAGCGATGTGCAGGACGATGCCGATGCATTGGTCTATGGCCGAGACGCGCGTCCCTCTCTCGGCGAGCGAAGCTTCACGTTCCTGTACCCCTATCCCTCACTATATCCTGCGCTTCCTTTCGGGTTGCTGGACTATGGGACTGCCCGGGCGGTCTGGATGACTTTGCTGGAACTTTCGCTGCCAGTGGTGGTGGTACTTGCCTTCGCGCTCTTCCCGCGTTCAATCCCTCCTTTTCTTCTCGCGTTGACCATGGCGCTCTCGCTACTCTGGTTCCCTGGTTTCGTGACGATCATCAATGGACAGATCTCAATCCTGGTGGTTGCTGCCCTGACTGGAGCTTTACTGGCTATTCGCCGGGAAGCAGATGTCTGGGCGGGGATCCTTCTAAGCCTGGCGACCCTGAAGCCCCAACTCGGTGCTGTGCTCTTGCTCTTTCTGGTTGTCTGGGGGATCCGCCGTAAGCGTTGGAAGATGATCCTGGCTCTGGCTGGCGGGGTGGTTGTTCTCTGGGGAGGCGCATTCCTTTTTGAATCAGGCTGGATGTTTGCCTGGGGCCGAACGCTGGTGCGAGCTGTCAATCTTGGCTTGAATACGTCTCCTGCGATGTTTATGATAGGATCGCTGGTTCCTTCTGCTGAGGAGGTGCTTGGCATTGCACTCCTTGTTCTTGCGACCCTTTCTCTGGTGTGGGAGTGGGGGCTCCTGCTGGTTTCCGATGACCGCATGCTTCCATGGACAGCCGCCTATACCGCCTGTGTGAGCATCTTCCTCATACCACCATTACAGTACGGCGACCATACTATCCTGCTCATTCCACTGGCCACAGCGATGTACTATGCGTATGACCGCTGGAAGGGTGGAGCACGACGGTGGACAGTCCTTTTTCTGGGGATCCTCGTTGTCGTATCCTGGCTTCCTTTCTTTCAAAGTGAAGTCTCTGATGCGCCAGGACTGCTTTCACTGCTACCGCCGGTCTTGTTGATGATTGCCCTTCGTTGGTCTCGATGGTGGGCAAGGCATGCACTTGATTGGTGGGATGGGGACAGCACGTTATGAACGGATGGCATCGGCGCATGACGTACGAGCGGGATGGAGGATAACCGGATGCGGCATCACGCAGGAAGGATTGCTCTCTTCATCCTGATCGTGGCCGGTGCGGTGCTCCTGCTCGCGTTTGCCAACTACCGATTTGCACTTCAGCAACCTGGCGGCAATGATTTCCTCGCACGCTGGACAGGTGCACATGCATGGATTGTCGAGGGGATCAATCCCTATGACCCAGCCGTGAGTCTCGCTGCGCAGCAGATGATCTACGGTCGTGAAGCGGATCCTGCTGCAGGTGAGGATGTTGCCCATTTCGTATACCCTCTCCCTGCCATGCTGTTCTTTGCTCCGTTCGGGCTCCTCCCTTACACGCTGGCCCGTGCGTTGTGGATGACCTTGCTTGAAATCTCCCTGCCTCTCCTGGTTTTTCTCAGCCTGCGCTGGTTGGAATGGCGACCGGGGAAGGGATTGTTGGCGTTCTTTTTGTTCTTCTCCATGTTCTGGTACCATGGCGTTCGCGCAGTGGTCGTGGGTCAGTTCGCTGTCGTGGAAGCAGTCTTGATGCTGCTTGCACTCTTGCTTTACCATCGACGGCGCGACACCGCCGCCGGGATCAGCCTCGCGCTCACGATTGCGAAGCCCCAGATGGCATTTCTTCTCATCCCCTTCTTGCTCGTTCATGCGGTCTCCCGGCGCCGGTGGCGGTTCGTGTTGTCGTCTGCAGGCGCATTCGTCGTCCTGATGCTGGCGTCAGAATTGCTACTTCCAGGTTGGCTGCTGGATTGGATCCGGCAGTTGCAGGATTACCCGGCCTATACCTCGATTGGCTCTCCCATTTCCATCCTAGCGGGGTTTGTCCCCGGGGCGAAGCAGGTCATCAATATCGTTCTTACAGCTGCACTGTTGGGTGGGATGCTGTGGTCCTGGCTTCGAGCCTGCCGGGAAGGCGGGGAGGTCTTTCTGAAAGCGGCGATGTTGACGCTTGTTGTGACCAATCTGGTTGCGTTTCGCACGGCAACCACCAACTATGTTGTTCTTCTTCCCGTTCTCCTCTACATTGTTAAGTATTGGGTTGCGCGCAGTGCGCGACGCGGGACGATCGCCGCAGTTCTGGCGATGATCATCCTTCTCGTCGGGATATGGGTGTTGTTCCTGTTGACTGTCGATGGGAATATCGAAGGTGCGCTTCCGTATCTGCCGCTTCCGCTGCTGACGCTTGCTGGTGTGGTGTTCCTCTCTCCCGGGCGTCGGCCAGAGGATGATGTTCGGGAATTCTCAGGAGGGCGAGTGGGTTGAGTGATTCAGACAGGACCTCCCGGACCTGGGTGAAACCGGCTGCAGGAGCGGCGTTGCTGTGGTGCACGGGTGCCATTGCGGCATACTATACCGTGCATCAACCTCTTCATGAGGGCCAGATTCGTTCCCTGGCTGACCTTCTCCTCACACTTATGCTCTGGGTCGGTTCGATAGGTCATACTCATGCCGTGGGTTCCCTTCTCTTGAAGAGGAGGGAAGGGCTGTCAGAACAGGTGCTGACAGCGATGCGGATCGGGTTAGGATTTTTCTTCCTGAGTTTGCTTCTTCTGGGACTCGGTGCGCTTGGCTTGTACCGGACCTGGTTGTTCTGGCTACTGTTTCTCCTGCCCACTCCGTGGTCGCTGCCGCCCTTCCTGCGTTCTGTGCCGGGATTGTTCCCCCCATGTCATACAAGATTTGACAACGCACTTCGATTCTTTCTCGCGTTTGCGATTGGTCTTGCTTTTCTCCGTGCGTTGCTGCCGCCGACTGCCTGGGATTCGCTCGTGTATCACCTTACGGGACCTGCGCTGTACCGCAGGGCAGGTGCTCTGGTGCATGACGTGGATCTGGCCTATCTCGGTTTCCCGCAGGCGGGATCGATGCTGTTTCTCTGGGGCATCATGCTTGCGGGACCGGAGTTGGCGCAGCTTTTCCATTTCACCTTCATGCTCCTCACCTTGTTGTTGACTGCTGAGCTTGCGGAACGAGCTGCGCCTGGTAAGGGCTTGCTCGCTTCAGCGCTGCTGTTGTCAGCTCCAACGAGCTGGTTGCTTTCGTCATGGGCTTATGTGGAATGGATGGGCATGTTTGCGGGCGTTGCGGCGCTGCTATGCATTGTTCGACTCGGGCATTCGCAGGATGCCGGGGAAAATCCCCGATTGGCGTTATGTGCCGGGCTCTTTGTCGCCTTTGCGTTCGGAGCGAAGTACACCACCGCCGGTCTGCTTCTCGGCTTGTTGCTGGCATTCGTCCTTGTCAGGCGATCGTTGCGGATGACGGCGGTCTTCCTGGGTGCGATGGCCCTGGGAATCCTGCCCTTCCTGCTCAAGAACTGGTTCCTGACAGGCAATCCAGCGTATCCATTCTTTTTCGACGGGCTGTACTGGGATGATGCACGGCGATTCTGGTATGGGCGTTTCGGCACGGGGCTTGGTGTGCTGGATCTCATCCTCGCACCTGTGCATGCAACGGTCTTTGGTGTGGAAGGTGGGGCGGTGAGTGGATTTCCTTCCTACGGCGCAAGCATCGGACCGCTCTTTCTCGCGCTGATTCCGCTGAATATCTTCGGTCGGCCGCATGTGTCAGGGCAACGGCAAGCCCTGGCAGCGACTACAATCGTAGCCGGAGCCGGATACCTGCTCTGGCTGGTGCAGATGGGTACTTCGGCGCTGCTGGTCCAGACCCGTTTATTGATGCCCGTCTTTCCCATGCTGGCCGTCCTCGCAGCGGCAGGGTTCAGGGCACTGGAACGTTTTTGGGACTGGGGCCGGTCGGCAGCGTTTATCCTGAGCGGCTTGATGCTGTTCGTGTTTGGGGTCACGGCCTTTGGATACCTCTCGGAGACGGTCAGGGACAGATCACTCGGTGTTGTGATGGGCGAAATCCCAGATGAGACCTACCGGCTTCAGGAACTGGGTGCCTATGTCATTGCTATGGATCAGATCAACCAGCTTGATGATGGCGCTGTTATTCGATTTCTCTGGGAGCCGCGCAGCTACGATTGCCGGGAGGACATTGTTTGTGAACCGGATGCGCTTCTGGACCGCTGGTGGTACGCTCGCCGTGCCGGTCTGGGGGCAGAAGCGGTGATAGAAACCTGGAGTGCAGAGGGCGTCACGCATGTCCTCCTCTTCCGGGACGGCATGGCAGCCGCAAGGGATGCCGGCTACGATCCCTTCGAGGCTGAAGATTGGATCCAGTTGGAGAGATTTACAGAGGAACTGCTGCAGCCAGTCTGGACCGATCTGGAGGGTTATGGCTTGTATGCTCTCGGCAGGAGTCAGACGGAGTGAACGTGAAGCTGGATGTCCATGACCCTCCCGGGATAGAAGCCGCTCGCCGCATTCCGTGGGTTGACCTGCTGCTTCTCGGGCTTGGAGCCATCCTTGTGCGCCTGCCGGGACTGGTATCCCGCCCGCTGTGGTACGACGAGGCCTTTGCGGTTCTCTTTTCACAAGAAGGGCTGCCCGCCATGGTGTACGGCACGCTGACTGCTCAAGGCGGCGTGGCGGCGGATGTTCATCCCCTCGGTTATTACACGCTTCTTTACCTGTGGGGGCTGCTGTTCGGGACGTCGCCGCTGGCGGTGCGTTCGCTCTCTTTGTTGCTTGGAACCGCGAGCGTGTTTGTTGCATATGGCCTCGCGGCCGAGTTGTTCGACCGCCATACGGCCCGCTGGGCGGCTGCGGCGCTTGTGTTCGCCCCTTTCCCGGTCCACTACGCCCAGGAAGTGCGCATGTACGCGTTGCTCTCGCTGCTTATCCTGGGAGCGGCATGGTTCTTTGTTAAGGGCATTCACAAACCTGACCGTGTGGGCATGTGGATTGGATTCGGACTGTGCGCGGCGGCGGCGCAGTACACGCACAACCTTGCTTTTCTGTACCTGGTGCCGCTGAGTTTGGTCGCACTCTTCACCCGGGATCGCGGGATTATCCTGCGGACGCTGGCGGCTGGAGCAGGGGCGATCGTCCTCTATCTGCCCTGGCTGCTTCAGCTTCCGGAGCAATTCGCGCGACTGCAATGGGCCTATTGGATCGAAAAACCTGGTCTGGTTGAAATCCTTCAGTTGATCATTCATTTCACCAGTTCGCTGCCCGCTCCAGAATGGGCACTACCTGTCCAGTTGTTTGTCTCATTGATGTTGATGGTCCTGGCAGGGCTCATTACCATCCGGGCCATTCAGCGAGAAGCGAGGAAAAGGCGGCAAGTCGGGCTCATGTTGTGGTTGAGCCTTGCACCTCCGGCTCTCATGCTGGGCATTTCCATCTGGCAGCCTGTGTTTCTCCTGCGTGCGCTTTTGCCGGCTGCAATGTTCTTGACCATCTGGCTGGCGTGGTGTTTCCGGTCGCGGTTGGTTCCGGTCTGGGTGCGGCGATCTGCATGGGTCCTGCTGGCGCTGTCCTATGGGCTGGGCCTCCATGGCTGGTTTACCTATCGGGGGTTTCCGTATGCGCCTTTTAACACCATTAACGCGTACTTGCGCGAGCACATGCAGGAAGGTGACATTATCCTGCATACCAACAAACTCACTGCGCTTCCAGCCCG
>Ga0272443_10001438_pt1 | contig 34806 bp, 33 predicted proteins | sample SSMAcet12_FD_193581 | JGI IMG/M metagenome (GOLD analysis project Ga0272443, IMG submission 193581) | Marine sediment archaeal communities from Little Sippewissett salt marsh, Falmouth, MA, United States - SSM-Acet-12 | ecosystem: Environmental > Aquatic > Marine > Wetlands > Sediment ... | reverse complement strand
CGCCTTGCGGGTCCAGGCCGCGGCCTCCGCATAGTCCTGCGGCACGCCTTGGCCCAATGCATACATCGCGCCCAAATTGTTCTGCGCCACGTCATAGCCCTGCTCCGCCGCCTTGCGGGTCCAGGCCGCGGCCTCCGCATAATCCTGCGCCACGCCCTGGCCCTTGCGATACATCTCACCCAGAATGGCTTGCGCCCAAGCATTCCCCTGCTCCGCCGCCTTGCGGGTCCAGTCCACCGCCTGGGCGTAGTCTTGAGGCACACCGCGGCCATTGGCATACATCTCACCCAAAGCCCCTTGCGCCCAAGGGTTTCCCTCCTCGGCCAGGGGGTGAACACAAGAAACGGCACCGGCGTAGTCCCCGACGTCGTATACCGCGAAGCAGGGGTCCAAGGGATCCACATCCTCCGCCCGCGCGGGCGCGGCGAGGGCGAGGAGGGACAGGAGGGCGAGGGCGAAGGTGCGCATGGCCCCACCCTACCCCCCATCCCTGGGGGCCGGCAAGGGCGCGGGGGGGCCGTTTGCCCTGGGCGGGGTGCCCTACACTGCCAGCACCAAACAGTGTGCGGCCCACTTTGGGCCCTTGTGGGGTTGCGGGGTCTGTGCAACGCTACCCCCCGTGATGCCCTGGCCCCACATACGCGCGCTGGAGGACCCGGAAGTCCGGGCGGGCGCGGCGCTGTTCGCGGCGGTGGTGGCGGCGCTGTTCGTCGCCAACTCCCCCCTGGACCCGGCGTATGAGTGGCTGCTCCACATACCCGTGGTTGTGCAGGTGGGCGCGCTCACCCTGGACAAGCACTTCCTCCTGTGGGTGAACGACGGCCTGATGGCCCTGTTCTTTCTGCTCATCGGGCTGGAGGTGAAGCGGGAGGTCCTGGGGGGCGTGCTGGGCACCCCGCGCCGGGCCGCGCTTCCCCTGCTCCTGGCTGTGGGAGGCATGGCCGCGCCGGCTCTTATCTACACCGCCCTGAACTACGCGGACCCTGTGGTCATCAAGGGCTGGGCCGTGCCCGTCGCCACAGACATCGCCTTCGCCCTTGGGGTCATGGCCCTCCTGGGCCCCCGCGCGCCGGCGGCGCTGAAGGCCCTCTTGCTGTCGCTGGCCATCATAGACGATGTCGGGGCCATCACCATCATCGCCGTGTTCTACACCGACAACCTGGCCCCCGTGGGCCTAGGCCTGGCTGCGGCGGCGTTCTTCTTCGCCCTGGCGCTGAACAAGGCCAGGGTGCAAAAGATCTCTCCGTATATCGTCCTGGGTGTCATCATGTGGGTCTGCGTCCTGAAGTCCGGCGTGCACGCGACTCTGGCCGGCGTTCTTCTGGCCGCAGTCATCCCCATGCGCTGCGCCGGCCCCGGCCCCTGCCCCCTGGAGCGGGTGGAGCACGGCCTGGCCCCCTGGGTCACCTGGCTTGTCCTGCCCCTGTTCGCCTTCGTGAACGCCGGGGTGCCCCTTGCGGGCCTGGGCGGCGGCCTGCTCGCGGAGCCCCTGCCGCTGGGCATCGTGATGGGCCTCGTCTTCGGCAATCCGCTGGGAATCATGGCTATGGCGTTCCTGGCCACACGGTCGGGCCTCGCAAGGCTGCCCGAGGGGGTGTCGTGGTGGCACATTCTAGGCATGAGCTTCCTGTGCGGCGTGGGCTTCACCATGAGTCTGTTCATCGGCACCCTCGCCTTCGGCGACGACCCTGCCCTGGGGCAGCAGGTGCGCCTGGCGGTCCTCGTGGGCTCCCTGGTGGCCGGTACAGCCGGGTTCTTGATCCTGCGCAGCGCGCGGGTGCGGGCGAGAGAGCAATGACGCGCCCAATTTCTGTGGATAGGCTGGGGATAAGGGGGTTTGCTCTGGACGCTCCGTGCGGATAGCCTTAGTAAGGTCTTGGCATGACCGAACGCGACCCCATAGACGTCTACAACGGCTACCTCGTCCCCACGGTCATTGAGCAGACCGGGCGCGGGGAGCGCGCGTTTGACATCTACTCCCGCCTGCTGAAGGAGCGCATCATCTTCCTCACCGGCGAGATCCACGACGACGTGGCCTCCATCGTCTGCGCGCAGCTCCTGTTCCTGGAGTCGGAAAACCCCAAAAAGGACATCTCGTTCTACATCAACTCCCCCGGCGGCGTCGTGACCGCGGGCCTGGCCATGTACGACACCATGCAGTACATCCGGCCCGAGGTCTCCACCGTCTGCATCGGCCAGGCCGCGAGCGCGGGCTCCCTCCTCCTCATGGCCGGCGCGAAGGACAAGCGATTCGCCCTGCCCAACGCCCGCATCATGGTCCACCAGCCCTCGGGCGGCGCGCGCGGGATGGCCGCAGATATAGAGATACAGGCGCGTGAGATCATCCGCCTGCGCCACCGCCTGAACGAGCTGTACGTCCACCACACGGGGCAGAAGATGTCCGCCGTGGAGAAGGCCATGGACCGCGACAGCTGGATGGACGCGGGCGAGGCCCTCAAGTTCGGCCTGATCGACAAGGTCGTGGAAAAGGCCAGCGAGATCGCCGGGACAGACGATACAGCCAAGACATAGGTCAGGCCTCCAGCGCCTCTGCGGCGGTATGGGCCCGCTCCTCAACTGGAGAGCCGTTTAGGTGCGGGTAGGCCGTGCGCCCGGCCTGCAGGCGCTGCGCGGCCAGCGCCACGCGCGCCAGGAAAGCGCCCGCACCTCTTGCACGTTGCGCAAGACTGGCTTTGCCTATCTGGGGCTCCCTTGCGCGCTGTGCCTGATGCACGCGCACAGCTTTGCCACCACAGACTGGGCCGCCTTTTCGTCCGGTGCCTCGGCCATCACGCGGATGCATGACTCAGTGCCGGAGGGGCGCACAAGAAGGCGCCCCCCCTGCCCTGCCAGCGCCTGCTCGGCCGCAGCGATGGCGGTCTGGACTGCCGGAGTGCTTAGGGCCGCGCGCGAGGCTGCGAGGCTCTCCAGCACCTGGGGCATAGGGGCGAAAAAGCGCAGCGCCTCGGACGCAGGGGCCCCTGCGTCCTGCAAAAGCATAAGGGTGTGCAGGCCCGCGAGGAGGCCGTCGCCGGTCGTGGCGTGCTCACGCAGTATAATATGCCCAGAGGGCTCCCCCCCCAGGGGCGCGCCGGTGGCCTCCATGGCCTCCGCCACATACCGGTCCCCCACGGACGTGCGGTGCAGGCGGACGTCCCTCTCGCGCAGGAACGCGTCCAGGCCTGCTCCGGCCATGACGGTTGAGACCACCTCCCGCGCGCCGGTGGACAGTGCCAATGCGGCCAGGACTTGGTCTCCACCGATAACCGCGCCACCCTCATCCACCACGATGAGGCGGTCAGCGTCCCCGTCCAGGGCCAGGCCCACGTCCGCCCGCGCGTCCAGCACGGCCTTGGCCAGAGCCTCGGGCGCGGTCGCCCCGCACCCGGCGTTGATGTTGCGACCGTTGGGGGCCGTGTTCACGGCGATGACCTGGGCCTCCAGCTCCCACAGGGCCTGAGGCGCGGCCCGGTACGCGGCCCCGTGGGCGCAGTCCACCACCACGCGCAGACCTGCAAGGGTCCGGCCCCTGGGCAGAGCGGCCTTTAGCGCCTCCACATACCGCCCCACTGCCCCCTCCATGCGCGAGGCCTTGCCGATTTTCTCTGGCGCGGCCAGGCGAGCGTCAAGGGCCGGGTCGTCTATGAGGCGCTCTATCGCAGCCTCGTCGGAGTCGGGGAGTTTGCGCCCATCGGGGGCGAAAAGCTTTATCCCGTTGTCCTGGAAGGGGTTATGAGAGGCGGAGATCATAACGCCGACCTCTGCGCGCAGGGCGCGGGTGAGCATAGACACGGCAGGCGTGGGGATGGGCCCGGTCTGGAGGACATCCAGGCCCATGGCCAGGAAGCCTGCGGTCATGGCCTCCTCAAACATATAGCCCGAGAGGCGCGTGTCCTTGCCGATGATCGCCCGAGGGCGCGCTGAGCGGGGGCTCTGTCCAGCCTGGCCAAAGTGGGCGGCGGCGGCCATGGCCACGCGCAAAGCAAAAGGGGCAGTCATGGGGGCTGCGTTCGCCGCGCCGCGCACCCCGTCCGTCCCGAAATACCGCCGCACAACCATGGCTCTAGCGACCTTCTGGCGCGTAGAGCGCGTCCAGGCGGCCGGGGTAAGTCTGCACGCTGGTTCTGGCCCGCTCTGCCTCTATGGCCATGGCCAGAGTCTCGGCAGCCATCTCCTCGGCCAACCGTGCGCGCACAGGGGCCAGGTCAGCCCCCTGTATGTCCTCCTGCGTCGGCAGACGCGCATCAAGGACGTGTGCCACCGCTGGGCCTTGGGGTAAGTCCAGGAGCACATACCCCCCCACCGGCGCGGCGAACACCGCCGGCACGGCCTCGGGCACAAGGGGCAGGGGCAGGGCCGGTGAAGACCGCTCGAGCCCCCGAATCGCCTTCACCGCGCCCGCGCCGTTGCCCCTGGTTCTGTAGACCCCCTCCAGGGTCACCTCCCCCGCGCGCAGAGCCGCCAGGGCCTTTTGGGCTTCGGCCTCTGCCGTGGCCCGGCGCGCATCCTCTGCCCACTGTGCCTCCAACACATCCTGAACCTCCGCGAAGGGCTGAGAGCCACGGGGGATGACCTCTTCCACCGATACAGCCACAAAGCGCGGGGTTCCCTTGTCGTCCTGCAGCTCCAAGACCGCCGACGCCTCCCCCGGCGTCAGGGCAAAGGCTGTGAATAAGATATCTGCCGCGCCGGGCCCAAGCGCTGCATCCAGCGCCTCGGCCCCTGGGCCCTCGCCCCTCTCGTCCACTGGGGCAATCTCCCTAAGGGCCAGAGGCACGTCCTTAGCCGCATCGGGCAAAGCACGACCGGCCACAATCGCGTCATCCAGAGCATCCGCACGCGCGACGAGAGCCTCTACGCCTCCCTCTTCCGGCGCATTGACCTCCGCAAGGAGAAGCGCCCGCCGCTCGGGCACGGCAAACGTGGTCCCCTTGCGCGCGGCATAAAGCGCCTCCAGCGCCCCTTCTGGCGGGGGGCCAGGCTCCGCTGCGCCGGCAGTTCGGAAAGGCACAAGGTCTATGTCCCGAGCCTCGTGCGCGTGGGCGTAAAGGCCCCGCACCAGCGCTTCTGGCGGGGTGTTTACCTGCGGCGCGATAAGGGCCGCGCCCAGGAGACGCACCCCTATGTCCGCCCGGAGGGCGTCCGTAAACGCGGCCTCTGTAAGACCCATATGGCGCAACAGAGCCTCCAGCGCGGCCTTCTCGCTCATCCCCGGCGCGGCGGTGCGGATCTGCTCCGCCACGACGCGAGCCACCACGGCGTCCGGCACGGTGATGCCCACACGCCGGGCCGCACGCTGGGCCAAGCGATCAGCCACCATGTTGTTCAGCATGGTCTGGCTGAGGCCGAAGGCGTGGGCCTGCTGCTGCGTGAGTCCCGTCTGTGCAAGGGCAGGGCCCATGGCGCGCGCAAGGTCCGCCGCCGTGATCGGCTCGCCCCCCACGCGGGCCAAGACCATCCCCGGCCCAGACGCAGGCCCCCGTCCAGAAAAGAGGGAATCCACATCCATAAGCACCAGGCCTGCGATCATAAGGACGACAAAGGCCGAGAGGATGACCTTGCTCACTCCCGCTCCCATCCCTGTGCGCAGCGCCCGTATGCTCATGTGCGTGGAGTAGCACAGCCCGCTTTGGCCGTCAAAGCGTTACCTGCGCCAGAATGGCGGGGCAAATAAAACAAGGACAGGCAAGACCTCTAAGCGCCCCAGTATCATGCCCACAGTCAGGAGTCCCTTTGCGGCCTCTGGGAGGGGGGCGAAGGACCCGCCCAGGCCGATGACAGGGCCGAGCCCCACGCCGCTGCCCGACACAGAGGCAAGTGCGCCGGAGGCAGCGGTCACGAAGTCCAAGCCCAGGAAGGACAGGCCCAGAGCCAGAGCCAAAAAGGTTCCGGCGTAGAGAAATAGGAAGCCCATAACGGCCGCAGGAACATCCGGGGGGACGACACGATGCCCATAGTGCGGGTGGAATACGCCGTGGGGGTGAAGCAAGCGGCGGGCCTGGGCCCGGGCGACAGCGGTTAAGATCTGGAGGCGGAAGACCTTGGCCCCCGAGACGGTGGAGCCCGCGCAGCCCCCCAGGGCCATGAGGAAAAAGAAGAGGGCCGCGGGAAAGGGTCCCCAGGGTCCGGCGGCCTCCACGGCAAAGCCCGTTCCGGAGAAGACCGAGACCGTATGAAAGACGGCTGTGCGCAGCGCATTGGGAAGGGATGCCCCCTCGTGAAAGACGCACCAGATCGCGAGGGCCAGAGAACAGAACAGCGCCGTGGCCAAGAAGGCCCGCACCTGAGGGTCCGAGATCAAGGCCCCTGGCTGTCCTCGCGCGGCCTTCAGCAACAAAAGGAGGGGAAGGCTCCCCGCCAGCATGAAGAGCACAGCCACGGCCTGCGTGCCCAGGTTTCCCCACGCAGACAGGGAGGCGCTAGAGGTGGAGAAGCCCCCAGTGGAAACCGTGGTCATGGCATGAAGGGCGGCGTCAAAGCCCCCCATGCCGCCCAGGACCGCATAGCCCAGGGCGCAGGCCGCCGTGAGGGCCGCGTAGACCACGACCAGGGAAAGCAGCAAACTGCCCGCCCGGGGCATTGTGCCCTCGCTCTGCCCCAGATTAGACCGAAACATCTGCATCCCCCCCACGTTCAGGAAGGGAAAAAGGGCCACAGCCGTGAGGACGAAGCCTATCCCTCCCAGCCACTGGAGCAGGGCCCGCCAAACGAGAATCCCCGACGGGGCTTGGTCGAGGTTGGTGATGACGGTGGCACCGGTGGTGGTGATGCCGCTTGTGGACTCAAACAGGGCATCCATGGGAGAGAGCGCGAGGCTGGACAGGGCGAAAGGCAGCGCGCCGAAAGCAGCGACGGTGGCCCAGGCCAAGGGAACGAGGAGGAAGGCCTGCCGGATGGAAAGGGTCAGGCCGCTCCCGGCGTTGGCGATGGCCAGGGCACCCCCGCAAAACCCGGCCAGGCCCGCGCACGCGGCGAAGACCTGCCAGTCCGCGTTGCCCGTGGCCGCGTCCGCAAGTGCCGGTACGGCCATGCCGCCCGCTAGGGTCAAGAGCAAGAGACCGAGAATGCAAAGAGCGGGGCGGAGGTCCATGGGCGCAGTCTTGCACTATGATCACACCTTTGTAAGCCGGTACGGAATCGCAAAGGAACTCGTCGCCCAATACCCCGCAAGAGCTGGGTGGGCGCGCGGTCAATCAAAATACCGTATCCGCTCCGCCGGAGGAAGGATGGCATTAAGCAGCATCTCCAGCCGCCTGGGGTTTTCTTGCCGCGCGATGGACAGCGCGGCTGTGGTGACCAAGGTTCGGAGCAGCACCTCGTCGTCCGAGCGCTTTTCCAGCTTTATGGCCAGAGGCCCCATCACAACCGTCCCCAAAATCGCGCCATAAAAGGTCGTCAGCAGGGCCACCGCCATTGCTGGGCCTATGGCATCCGGGTCCGTCAGGTTCGCAAGCATTTGCACGAGGCCGACAAGAGTCCCGATGAGGCCCATGGCGGGCGCTATCTCAGACGCGCGCCGGGTTATGGAGGCCGCGCGGCGGTGCCGCTGGGCCATGGCATACGTCTCTTGCCCAAGAATCTCCTCTATGTCCTTGGGCGGATAGCCGTCCACGACCAGCTGCACCGCACGGGCCAGGAAGGGCTCCCGCTTCAGATCCCGCTCGTGTGCAATGAGGGCCAAAAGCCCCTTCTTGCGCGCGATGATGGCCAAGTCCATGAGGGCGCGGGCCAGGAAGTCTGCACGGCGAATGCGGCTGAAGATGCTGCGCGCGATAACGCGCCAGGCTCCGGAGATCTCCCGCCCCGTGTAGGAGACTGCCGTTGCGGCGGCGGTGCCCAAGAGGACGATAAGCAGAGCCGGAAGATTAAAGAAAGAGGCGCCCCCAGCCCCCATGCCTATGGCCGCAACGATGAGGCCCATGGCGCACAAGAGGCCGCCCAGCGTGGCCCAGTCTGCCGCAAGGTGCTCTCCGGGGAGGTTGACCTGCGGCTCACGCCCTCCCTGCTGCGAGCGGTCGGGAATGTCGGGACCTAAACTGGGCTCCGCCTGCGCCATGGGGGTTTACTATACGCCCGTCGGAGGGGCCTGTCGCCCCCCTCTCCATTTACTCCATCGCCTTCACAATGCTCTCGGTCATCTTTTTGGCGTCGCCAAGCAGCATATAGGTGTTGTCGGCGTAGAACAGGGGGTTGTCGATCCCCGCGTAGCCAGAGCCCATGGACCGCTTCACGAACAGGACGGTCTTGGCCTTGTCCACGTCCAGCACGGGCATGCCGTAAATGGGCGAGGACGGGTCGTTCTTCGCCGCCGGGTTGGTGATGTCGTTCGCCCCGATGACGTACGCCACATCAGCCTGCGCAAAGTCGCGGTTTATGTCCTCCATCTCGAACACCTCGTCGTACGGCACGCTCGCCTCGGCCAGCAGGACGTTCATGTGCCCCGGCATGCGCCCGGCAACGGGGTGGATGGCGTACTTTACGTCCACCCCTGCGTGCTTCAGCGCGTCAGCCATTTCCCGCAGGGCGTGCTGCGCCTGGGCCACGGCCATGCCGTATCCTGGCACGATGATCACCCGCTCCGCGTTTTTCATCAGGTACGCCGCATCCTCCGCCGCGCCAATCTTGGCCGTGCGGTCACCGTGCTCCCCGGCTGCGGGCCCCGCTTGCTCCCCGCCAAAACCGCCCAAAAGCACGTTAAGAAACGACCGGTTCATGCCCTTGCACATGATATAGGACAGGATAGCCCCGCTCGCGCCCACCAGGGCCCCGGTGACGATGAGCAGGTTGTTGTGCAGCGTAAAGCCGATGCCCGCTGCGGCCCAGCCGGAGTAGGAGTTCAGCATAGACACGATAACGGGCATGTCCGCGCCCCCGATGGGGATGATCATTAAAATCCCCAGGGCCAGGGCTATGCCCATGATGAGCCACAGCCACACCGCCCAGCCCGTGGCGCAGAACAGGACGAGCAGGATCAGCATGGCAACGCCCAGACCGGCGTTCAGGGGGTGCTGCCCTGGGAAGATCACGGGCTTGCCCGTGATTTTGCCGTCCAGCTTGCCCCAGGCGATGACGGACCCGGTGAAGGTGACGGCCCCAATGGCCAACCCTAAGGCCATCTCAATCAGGCTCTGCAGGTGGATGTCCCCGACCTCTCCGATACCATAGGCCTCCGGGTTATAGAACGCGGCCAGCGCCACCAGGACCGCCGCAAGACCAACCAGAGAGTGGAACGCGGCCATCAACTGCGGGAGGGCGGTCATGGCGATGCGCTGCGCGATGATGGTCCCGATAGAGCCCCCAAGGAGCATGGCCAGCGCCACCAGGGCCCAGCCGCTCCACGACACGTGGGGCAGGCCCAAGGTGGCCAGGACGGCCAGGGCCATACCCCCCATGCCGAACAAGACCCCGGCGCGGGCGCTCTCGGGGTTGGACAGGCCGCGCAGGGCCAGGATGAAGCAGACAGAGGCCACGAGGTAGGCCAGGGTGGCTATGGTTTCCATGATTTGAACTCCTCTTCAGATATGGAATGGTCCCTATAAATAAACACTAAGCTTCTCATGAAATTTCATTTTTTTGTTCTTGTTGCTCTAGATTCCTGTAATATTCTTCAACATCATGCCAACCGCTAAACTCCAAAGCATATTGAGAGATTTTTATCTGTTTTTTCTGATCTTGATTTAAAAATGCCAACAAATAGTACCCGTTACTTACGGGGTCTTGACGAAACTCTATGGCTTCTATATCATTCACCTCTACTACCATCAAAACTCTTTCCAAAACTTTTTTTTTTCTATTTCAACCAGTTCTTCCAGTGGGACACGCCCCCGACCCAGAAAGCGCCCTAAAAGGGCATCTTTCGGATAATCCCTTTCTGCATAGCCAAACTGGACGTACCACCCTCCATCCTCTGGAAAAAGAAAAAGCACGCCGCCTACCCCCCCTTCTTCCTAAACATATGCAGCATGCGGTGCGTGATCATGAAACCGCCGAAGATGTTGACGGAGGCGAGCACGACGGCGACGAAACCCAGAGCGCGGTCAAAGAACCCGCCCTCCAGGGCGCCGGCGGCGAGGATGGCCCCCACGACGATGACGCTGGAGATGGCGTTGGTGATGCCCATGAGCGGCGAGTGCAGCGCGGGCGTGACGCGCCACACGACGTGGTAGCCGACGAAGCAGGCAAGCACAAAGACCGTCAGGCCCGTGACGAGGAAGCCTGGCCCCGCATGGGCCCCGGCCTCCACGGCCATATGACCGGCCTGGGCGGCCAGGGTGGCAGCGTTGTCCGCCAGGGCCTGCGCCTGCGCGGCCAGGGCCTCGGCCCCATATTGGATTGCGTTGGTCATGTCCTAGGCCTCCTTTTTCTTGCGGGTTGTCTTAGGTTTGTCCTCTGGCGAGGACTCTTTCTGTTCCGTTATCAGGTTGGGGTGCACAACCTGCCCGTCGCGAGTCAAGAGGGTCGCCTTGGCGATCTCCTCGTCCTTGTCCAGGTTCAGCGTGCCCCCCTCCTCTATGAACAGCTTCAACAGGTTCAGCACATTGCGGGCGTAGAGGGACGACGCGTTGGCGGCCAGGCGGCTGGGCAAATCGGCATAACCCAGGATGGTGACGCCATTTTTCACCACGGCCTTGCCGACCTGGGAGCCCTCACAGTTCCCTCCGCTCTCCACGGCCATATCCACGATGACGGAGCCGGGGCGCATAGTCTTAACCATGTCCCCTGTAATCAGGCGCGGTGCGGGGCGACCGGGGATGAGGGCTGTGGTGATGACGATGTCCTGCTTGGCGATGTGCGAAGCCACAAGTTCGGCCTGTTTTTTCTTGTATTCTGCGGACATTTCCTTTGCGTAGCCCCCGGCGGTCTCAGCGGCCTTGAACTCTTCATCCTCCACGGCGATGAACGACGCGCCCAGGGAGGCCACCTGCTCCTTCGTGGCGGGCCGGACGTCCGTAGCGCTCACAATCGCGCCCAGGCGGCGGGCTGTGGCGATGGCCTGAAGGCCCGCCACGCCCACACCCATGACAAACACGCGCGCTGCGGGGACCGTCCCCGCCGCCGTCATCATCATAGGCATCGCACGGCCATACGCGTTCGCAGCCTCCAAAACGGCCTTATACCCCGCGAGATTCGCCTGGGACGAAAGCACGTCCATGGCCTGCGCGCGGCTGATTCGGGGCATATACTCCATAGCCAGGGCATTCACCCCGGCCTTGGCTGCAGCCCCCACAACGTCCGCGTTCGCGTGTGGCGCCATCAGGGCACACAAGAGAGCGCCCTTTGGGTAATCCTCAACCTCCGTCGCGCCCGGGGCAGCGACACGCAAAATGATGTCCGCGCCCTTCACGGCGCCCGTAGCATCCTTGGCGATTTTCGCGCCAGCGTCCTTGTATAGGGTGTCCGCAATGTGGGAGCCCGCCCCTGCCCCGGCCTCCACCGTCACGGCGCAGCCCAGTGCTGTCAACTTCTTCACAGTCTCCGGCGTGGCGGCCACGCGGGCCTCCCCCTTTGCGGTTTCGGCGAGGACGGCAACGGATAGGGCCATGGGCTTCAAGCCTCCTGTTTGGACGAGAATCGGTGCGAATGCCCGCGCAGGTTGCCCCATTTTGCTGCGCCTGTAAACGGGGCCGCGCGTGTTTTTGTGCAGCCTCCAAAGATCGCGGCCTGCACCCTGGTTTTTTGGTGTGCGGCTTCGTGTCGCCGATTGCGCTGAGACGAGGGGATGGCGCGAGCATCCACAGCGCATCGGGACACAGAAGCGGGCCACTAAAGACAGATTGCTGGGAGGGGGGGGAATTGCTGGGAGGGGGGGATACGTTACTCTTTCAGCCGGGCGCGATAAACGTGGCGATTCTCCAGGACACGCTGGACGTAATTTCGGGTCTCCGCGATGGGAATCAGTTCTATCCAATCGATCATGCCCACTGCGCCAGCGCGGGGGTCGCCAAAGGTCTTGAGCCATTTGTCCACATTGCCGGGCCCAGCGTTGTAAGCCGCTGCGGCCAAGGGCACAGAGCCGTCGTACCGGCGGAGCATCTGGGCCAGGTAGCCAGTGCCAAGGGCGATGTTGTACGCGGAGTCCGTGGTCAGGCGGCGCACGCTGTAAGATAGGCCAACCTTACCCGCGGTCTCCCGCGCTGTTGCGGGCATGAGCTGCATAAGGCCGCGTGCGCCCGCAGGGCTTATAGCCCTGATGTTAAAGGCGCTTTCCTGCCGTATGATGGCGTGGATGAGGGCTCTGTCCACCCCGCCGCCACGGGCGCCGCGCAGCACGGGCCAGGCCTTCTTACCCATGGCCAGGCCCTTTCTCTCCGCCTGCTTGGTGATGGCGATGGCCACGGCGGGCAGGCCCATTTGCCCGGCCATGTCAGCAGCATACAGGTGCGCGGCGGCCCCGCTCTGGGCCTTGGCAAAGGACAGGAGGAACTCCCCCGCAGGGCCGTTCAGGCCAGCAGTATGCAGCATCCGGGCCGCGCGCAGCCGGTCATCCTGGACAAAATGGGCCGCCTCGGCCCGCGTGACCTCCGGCACGGAAAACTTCGGCGCAGCCCGGGCCCCGCGCGCGGCGGCCAATTCGGCTGCAGCCAGCTGACCATAATAGCGCATGGGCACGTCCGCCGCCACGGCAAACCAGGCCTGCGCCACAGGCTCTGCCCCCATGTCGCGCGCCGCACGGCCCGCCCAGTACGCCCCACGGGAGCGAGAGACCGGCGTAGACACCCCGTAGTAGAGCCGCTCAAAGTGCTCAAAAGCCGCCCTTGGACGCGCAAGGAAGCGCAGGGCCAGCCAGCCCGCGAGGAACTCCCCCTCCGCAAAAGCCAGGCCAGAGCCCGGGGCCTGCCCGTGGGCCTTGGCCAGGGCATAGGCGGCCCTGTAGTTCCGGCGCTCCAGAAGGCGGCGCACCATAATGTGCCGCTCCTTCCACCACGCGGCCGGGTTGCGGATTTGGTCCGCCGGGGGCGGGTTTGCCAAAATCGCCATCGCCCCGTCGTCCAGCCCCCGCGTCCGCCGCCATCGTAGCCGCTCATACGCCAGGCCCGCGTCACCGCGCAGGGCCTTCGGCACACGGTCTATCCGGGCGTTTACCTCCGCCTTGTCACGCGCGAGGGCCACACGCGCCTCTGCCAGGGCCCGATAGCCCGGCCCCATCCAGTTCGCCAGGGCCAGGGCACTTTGGTCATACCCAGCGAAGAGCAGGGCGTCCAGCCGCGCCATATGGGCCCCCGCGTCCAGATGCCGCCCATAGCGGGCGTATATGGCCTTTTGATCCTCCGGCGGGAGCAGGGCCGAACCCCACCAGGTGCGCAAGACCTCTCGGGCCTTGGCCCCCTGCCCCGTGGCCAAGAGCGCGTCCACGTACCGCGCCATGCCCCGCGACGTCCGTGGCGGGTGTTGCCCAAACCAGGCCAAGACCTCCGCCCGCGCGAGGGAATCGGGCATCGCCTCCTCGGCCATCAGGACAATCTCCGCCAGGCGGGGCCAGCCGGGGGAGGCCTTCACAAAGGCCGAAAGATTGGTGAAATCCACAGGCCGCCAGGTGATGACATCCCCCTTCTGGGTGCAGATGAGCCAATAGAACACCCGGCTGCCCAGAGGGTCCGCCGCCCGCATAGAGGCCGCGCGCGCCTCGGCCCACGCCCCCTTGGCCGCCAGGGCCAGGGCGATCTGCCCCCCATCCGCCCGCGTCAGAGCGGGGGCCAGCAGGCAAAAAAAGAGGAGCACAGCCGCGCGCACGGGCCCAAACACCACAACTCCGCAGGCCGTTTCAAGGCCCCACCCGGCGGTGGACATGGGGGGGGTGTGGGGCTATACCCAGCGAGAGCCCCCACATGCCCAAAGACACCGTCTCCATCCCCATAGAGCGCATCGCGGCGTCCATCTACCTCATCCGTGGGGAGAAAGTGATGCTGGACCGGGACCTTGCGGACATATACGGCGTCAAGGCCATCGCCCTGCGGCAGCAGGTCCGGCGCAACCCGGACCGCTTCCCCCCGGACTTCATGTTTCAACTGAACGAGGCGGAGGTGGGCGCCCTGGTATCACAAAATGTGATACCTTCGCGGCAGGTGCTGGGCGGCGCGCTTCCCCTGGCCTTCACGCAGGAGGGTATTGCCATGCTCTCCAGCGTTCTGCGCAGCCCCCGGGCCGTGCAGGTCAATATCGCCGTTATGCGCACCTTCGTGCGCCTGCGCCAGATGCTGGCCACAAACGAGGACCTGGCACGCAAGGTGGCCGAGCACGATCGGCAGATTGCGAACCTGTATGCGCACGTGGAGCGGCTTTTGCGCTTGCCGGAGCCCGCGAAAAACCCGATTGGGTTCCGGTTGTATGAGCAGGAGGAGGGCGATGCATAGCGTATTATTAATATTCAAGGGTATTTTGAAAAACCCTTGGATTGCAGGTTTTCTTATTTTTATATTAAGCCAAATATTTTTGCGCTACATTGCCCATGAAATTTGGGGGCCTATAACCTGTGCAGATGGTTGGCGCTCTTCTTCTATAGGTGCACAAGGTGCCTGTTCACATCATGGAGGTGTAGATAGAGGGCGCTATATTTTAATTAATTTTATCAGTATAGGTATAGCCATATATGCTGGCCTTAAAGCAGAAGATATCAAGAACAAAAAGGACTAATATGCCCAAACGCACTGACATCACCTCCATTTGCATCATCGGCGCGGGGCCGATTGTGATCGGCCAGGCGTGCGAGTTTGACTACTCCGGCGCGCAGGCGTGCAAGGCCCTGCGGGAGGAGGGCTACCGCGTCGTCCTCATCAACTCCAACCCCGCCACGATCATGACGGACCCGGACCTGGCCGACGCGACGTACATTGAGCCCATCACCCCGGCCATGGTGGCCAAGATCTTAGAACAGGAAAAGCCCGACGCCCTGCTCCCCACCATGGGGGGGCAGACGGCGCTGAACACCGCCCTGGCCCTGGAGCGCGACGGGACCCTCGCGCGCCTATCCATAGAGATCATCGGCGCGAAGGCGGACGTGATTGACCGCGCCGAGGACCGGGAGAAGTTCCGCGCCACCATGGACCGCATCGGCCTCGCCTCCGCCAAGAGCGTCATGGTCACGTCCTTACGCGAGGCGCACGAGATGATGGACGCCGTGGGCCTCCCGGCTATCATCCGCCCCTCCTTCACCCTGGGCGGCACGGGCGGCGGCGTGGCGTACAACCGGGAGGAGTACGCCCGCATCGTCAAGGAGGGCCTGGACGCCTCCCCCACGCACCAGGTGCTTATAGAAGAATCCCTCCTGGGCTGGAAGGAGTTTGAGATGGAGGTCGTGCGCGACCGCGCCGACAACTGCATCATCATCTGCGCCATTGAGAACATAGACCCCATGGGCGTCCATACGGGGGACTCCATCACCGTCGCCCCGGCTCTGACCCTTACAGACAAGGAATATCAGATTATGCGCACGGCGTCCCTGGAAGTCCTCCGCGCTGTGGGGGTGGAGACCGGGGGCTCCAATGTCCAGTTCGCCGTGAACCCTGCCGACGGGCGCATGATCGTGATTGAGATGAACCCGCGTGTCTCGCGCTCCAGCGCGCTGGCCTCCAAGGCGACGGGCTTCCCGATCGCCAAAGTGGCGGCCAAGCTGGCCGTGGGGTACACCCTGGACGAGTTGGGCAACGACATCACCGGGGGCCGGACGCCGGCGTCGTTTGAGCCCACGATTGACTATGTGGTGACCAAAATCCCCCGCTTCGCGTTTGAGAAGTTCCCCGGCGCGGACCCGGTCCTGACCACCGCTATGAAATCCGTGGGCGAAGTCATGGCTATAGGGCGGTGTTTTGAGGAATCACTGCACAAAGCCCTGCGGTCTCTGGAAACGGGCCTGACAGGCCTGGACCCCGTATCAGCAGACAATCTCCGCGCGGCCATCGCCAAGCCCACACCGCAAAGAATTCTCTATATTGCCCAGGGGTTTAGGGAGGGTTTTTCACTGGAAGAGGTGCACGACCTATGCAGTGTGGACCCGTGGTTCCTGGCGCGGATAGAACGTATTGTATCGGAAGAAAAGCGCATACAAGACAGCGGCCTACCGGTCGAACCTCATTCTTGGGAGGAGGTCAAGCGCCTGGGCTTTTCAGACAAGCGCCTTGCCGCCCTGACCGGCCAGGACGAGGCCCAGGTCCGCACCGCGCGCCACGCCGCGGGCGTGCGCCCGGTGTACAAGCGCGTAGACTCCTGCGCCGGAGAAATCCCCTCCGCCACGGCGTATATGTATGGGTGTTATGAAAGTTAGGCTTGCCCCGCAAATGCCGCGTCTGCGATGTGCATCTCGGCCGTCACGCGTCCGCCCCAGGCGTTGCGGGCCAGGGCACCAGCGATGTGCATAGGGCGGGAGCCCGCGGTCAGCAGGGCCTGGCCCAGCGCTGTGTCCTCGGCCCGGAAGGCAATGGCCTTCATACGGGGCCCGCCCTCTGCGTCTGCCACCTGCACGCGCACGTGGCCAGAGCCCACGACGTCCGCCGCCCAGACGCGCACGTTCCCCAGGGCGAACAGGGGCTCTGCATGTCCCTGCCCGAAGGGGCCTATGCGGTCATGCACCAGGGCCACCAGGTCCGGCCCCGCACCACGGACAGAGAGTGCCCCGGCAATGGTGGTCTCCTCCGGGCCCCCCTCCTCCGCCACGTTCTCTTGCGCACAGGCGCACAAAAAATCCCGCAAGTCCGACACCTTGGTGGGATCAAGCGTGAACCCGCCCGCCGCCGCGTGCCCGCCACCCTTGATCAGGACACCGGCCTCCACTGCGGCCGCCAAGGCCCGGGCGATATGCACGCCGGGCACGGAGCGGGCCGACCCCCGGCCCTCCACTATGCCCTCCCCATTTTTGGCGTAGGTGACAACGCACGCCGGGCGGGCGTACCGGTCCTTCAGCCGCCCAGCCACCAGGCCCGCAAGGCCAGGGTGCCACCCCTCGTCCTCCACCACGATCACCGGGTCGCCGTCCAGGCCCAGCGCGCGCACCTTCGCCGCTGCCTCCTTTTCCATGGCTGTTTGCAGGCTCCGCCGCTTGGCATTGCAGTCGTTCAGGGCATGCGCAATGTCCAGCGCCTGGCCCGCATCGTCGGTGGCCAAAAGGTGCGCACCCAGGTCTGACTCGTGCACGCGCCCCCCGGCATTGATCCGGGGGCCCAGGGCAAAGCCCAGGTCGCGGACAGTCGGCGCCTCTGACAGGCCCGAGACCTCCATCAGGGCCTTTAGTCCCGGGTTGGTCGTCCGCGCCATGCGCTCCAGCCCGCTGCGCACGAGGAGGCGGTTGGGGCCCTTGAGGGGCACCATGTCACACACTGTCCCAAGAGCCACCAAGTCGAGCCAGTCGCGCAGGGGCGGCTCTGCGCGGCCCCCATAGAACCCTCTGCGGCGCAGCTGTGCGTTCACCGCCACGCAGAACAAGAGGGTGACGCCCACAGCGGCCAGCATCTCCAGGCCCGAGGCGTCGTCCGCCCGCTTTGGGTTAACGATAACATCCGCCGGGGCCAGGGGGCCGCTCGCGTCGTGGTGGTCTAGGACGATGAGGGCCAGGCCCGCGTCCTTCCCGGCCTGGAGGGCCTGGACGGCCGTGGTGCCACAGTCCATGAGGACCACCAGGTCCGCCCCCTGCGCACGCAGCGTCCGCAAGGCCTTGGCGTTGGGGCCGTAGCCCTCGGACAGCCGGTCAGGGATATAGACCGGGGCCTCCACGCCCAGGGACCGCAGAAACCGGCACAGCAAAGCACTGGACGTAGCTCCGTCCACGTCAAAATCCCCGAACAGGGCTATGGCCTGACCGGCGATGACCGATTCGGCCATGAGGTCAGCGGCCTCGGCCATGCCGGCCAGGGTGAAAGGGTCTGGGAAGTCTCGGCGGAGCGTAGGGGCCAGGAAGCTGTCCACCGCGCCGGGGGCGACGCCCCGCGCGGCCAGAAGGCGCGCTATCACCTCCGGCACGCCGTGGGCACGCATGATGGCCTGCGCCGCGCCCGCGTCCACGGGGGGCGAAACCCAGCGCGCGCCGGCGAGCGAGCGCTCCACGTTGAACAGGGCTGGAGTCACGGCCCCTCCTAGTAATAGAGGTTCGGCAGGTAATAGACCGGGATAAGGTACGCCCACAGGCCAAGCGTCACAAGAGCCGTGGCGGCCAAAACCACAACGCCCCCCAGTTTTGCGGCCTTTAGGTCTAAGAGGCCCCCGCAGTCCCAGATAAGGTGCCGCACGCCGTTGAGGGCGTGATAGGCCCCTATGGCCGTCAAGGGGGCCAGGGTGGCCAAGCCCCAGAGTGAGCCGCAGTACCAAGTGAACACGGCGTATGACCCCGGCCCCAGCGCTGCGGCGATGAGCCACCAGGCAAACATGACAAGGCCGTAGCCCAGCCACACGCCCGTAGCGCGATGAAGGATGGACAGGCCAGAGGTCATCCTCTGCCGGTTGATAACGGACCAGAAGGGGGACAGGGGCCTTTGCGCAGTATTCTCCATGGTCCGCAAGCCTACGCGCACGCGCGCAGGCTGGCAAGGGCTTACGCAGACGTGCGCAGGGTCACCCACTCCTCCGCCGCCGTGGGATGGACGGCCATGGTGCGGTCAAAGTCGCCCTTGGTTGCCCCGGCGGTCAGGGCCACGGCCAGGCACTGGAGCATTTCTGGCGCATCCGCGCCCAGCATGTGAATGCCCACAACGCGGTCCGTGGCGCGGTCTACGATCAGCTTCATGAGCGTGCGCTCCGGAGCGCCGGACAGGGTGTTCTTCATGGGGCGGAATCGGGTCTTGTATATCGCGATATCCAACCCTTGCGCCCTCGCCTGCTCTTCCGTCAGGCCCGCGGTGCCGATGGGCGGGGCAGAGAACACGGCGGTGGCGAGGTTCTCATAGTTCACAGACGGCGTGGGGTTGCCCGGCGCGAACAGGAAGTCCGCCACGGCGTGCCCCTCGCGTATGGCCACGGGGGTCAGGGCATAGCGGCTGGAGATGTCCCCCACGGCGAAGATGTGCTTTTGGGGTGTGCGATAATGGTCGTCCACGTCCAGCATGCGCTTGGCGTTAACAGATAGGCCCGCGTTTTCCAGGCCGATGTCTAGTGCGGCATCGCGCCCAATAGCGGCCAAGACCACGCCGTAGTCGCGTTCGTCCCCTTGCGTGTCTAGGACGCGATACGCATCGCTTGTCTTTGAGATTTCCGTTATGTTTCGCCCGAAATGCAGGGTGATGCCCTGCTGCGCCATTTCCTCTGCCAGGGCAGAGCGGATATCGTCGTCAAAGCCGCGCAAAAACAGGGATCTGCGGTACATGAGGTCCACCTTGACCCCCAGTCCGGACAAGATATGCGCAAACTCCACAGCGATGTACCCGCCGCCCAGGATCAGGGCGGTCTGGGGCAAGACGTCCAAGTGGAACATATCGTCAGAGGTCTTGGCGTGCTCTCCACCAGGGATGCCCAGGCGGCGGGGATAGCCGCCCGTGGCAATTATTATGTTTTGCGCCGTGTGGGTCTTCCCGCCGACCTCTATGGCATGGGGCCCGGCAAAGCGCGCAAAACCTTTGACAATCTGTACGCCCGCCGACTCCAGGCCCTTACGGTACAGACCGTTCAGCCGCGCGATTTCCGCATCTTTGTTATCCCGCAGAGTGGGCCAGTCAAAAGCGGGGCACTTTGTGACAGCCCAGCCAAAACCGGGCGCGGCAGCGAACTCTGTGGACATGTCCGCCGCATAAGCAAACAGCTTTTTGGGAACGCAGCCCAGATTCACGCACGTCCCGCCCAAGGCAGAGGCCTCCGCAAGCGCCACGCGGGCACCGTGCTGCGCTGCTATACGCGCCGCGCGCACGCCTCCGCTGCCCCCACCCATAACAAAAAGGTCAAAATCCATTGCGCCCCCACCGCCTGTGAAGCCAGAGCCACTGCCCCGGCTCGGCCCGTATCCACCTCTCCATGTGTGCGTTGATGTCTGCCAAAACAGACTCATCGCTGCGGCCCGCCACCTCCAGAGGTTCGGCGATGGTAATCACAAACCGGGCGCAGGGCAACCGGCGGATGGACACCAGAATAAGAGCCGCGCCATACCGCCGCGCGAGGCGCACGGGCGCTGGGTTGGTCCGCGCAGGGCGGCCAAAAAAGGGGACATCGGGCCCCTCGTTGTACTTTTGGTCCGCCAGCATCCCCGCCACGCCCCCATTCCTCAGGGTCTGGACCAAGCGGGGAGCGGTAACTCTGTCGCCCTTGGACAGTGCCTGCTCCACCCCAGAGGTCCAGCGCGCGCGCGCCAAGAGGCGCGCAACCCAAGGGTTGTTCGGCTTCCGGTACGTCAGGGCCATTTGCGCACCGGTCATATGAATAAAGAAGGGCACAAGAACCTCCCAGTTTGCCAGGTGCCCAGAAACAAACAGTGCCCCTCGGCCACTGGCCAAAGCGGCGCGGGCAATCTCGGCCCCCTCCACGGTCACCCGGCTCTCCACGATGGTACGCAGGTGGGGGTACTCCGCGATAACGCGGCCCAGATTGTCCCACATGTCCGCGATGGCCTTGTTGCGCCCCCCTTCGGGGAGGTCTGGCATGGCCCAGGCCATGTGGGCTGCGGCCCGGCGGCTCTGGGGCAGACAAGGGCCGAAGGTGCGGGCCAGGCCCCCGATAAGGCCTGACGCCCAGGCCACGGGCAGGAGAGACAGGGCCCAGAAAAGCGCAGTCAGGGCGGCCCCCTCGCACGCCCAGGCGGCGCGGGTGGCAAAGCTGGGAGTGCGCCCGGGGGCCCGCGCCATGGCCGCGCCCTCACAAGAACCGGTGGAGAATGAGGACGTCCACCTGCCCCAGCGTGGGGTAGGCGAAGCCGCGGACCAGCGCGTAGGTCTCCCCCGCCGCCACGATAGGCCGGACGAAGGGCAGGGCGTCGGCGAAACCGGCCGCGTCCAGGCGCGCGATGCGCACGGGGGCCCTTACGCCGCCGCTGCCGCGCCGACCTTGGCCAGGCGCGCGAGGACGTAGTGGAGCACGCCCCCGCTCTTCCAGTAGGCCTCCTCCGCTACGGTGTCTATGCGGCTGCGCAGGGGCACCTCCTTGGTCTGCCCGTCGGTATAGGTGACAGTGAGAGTCAGCCGCGCCTTGACCAAGCCGCCTGCGGAAATGCCGCGTATGGTGAAGCTCTCCAGGCCTGTGAGGCCCAGGGCCTCGCGCGTGCCGGGGCCGTCCGCGAACTCCAGGGGCAAGACGCCCATGCCGATGAGGTTAGAGCGGTGGATGCGCTCAAAGCTCTCTGCCACGGCGGCGCGGATGCCCAGTAGGGCGGGCCCCTTTGCGGCCCAATCGCGCGAGGAGCCGGTGCCGTACTCCTTCCCGGCGATGACGATGAGGGGCACCCCCTGCTCCGCGTAGCGCATGGCGGCGTCATAGACGCTCGTCTGCTCTCCGGACGGGGCCATGCGGGCCATGCTGCCCTCTGTCCCCGGCACAGCGAGGTTTTTGAAGCGGACGTTCGCGAAGGTCCCGCGCATCATCACCTCGTGGTTCCCGCGCCGCGCGCCGTAGGAGTTAAAGTCCGTGGGTGTCACGCCCAAATCTATGAGGTATGACCCGGCAGGGCTGTCTTTTTTGATGGCCCCGGCGGGGGAAATGTGGTCCGTGGTGACGCTGTCCCCCGCGAGGACAAGGGCCCGCGCATTCTCTATGTCCCCCGGCGCGCGCCCACCCTCTGGTGAAAAGTCGGCGAAGTAGGGGGGGGAGGCGATATAGGTGGAAGCGGCGTCCCAGGCATAGGTCTTGCCCGCCTTCACGGCCACGTCCTGCCACTCCTCGGGCCCCTTGAAGACGTCCGCGTACTTCTCTCGGAACATGGCCGGAGAAAGACACGCCTCAACAGCAGTCTTGACCTCTTCTGTGCTGGGCCACACGTCCCTGAGGAACACGGGCTGCCCCTGGGGGCTTTTGCCGATGGGGTCTTTAGAGACGTTTAGGCGCACGCTCCCCGCGATAGCGTAGGCCACGACCAGGGCCGGGGAGGCCAGATAGTTGGCCCTAATATGGGGGCTGATGCGCCCCTCAAAGTTTCTGTTGCCGGAAACGACGGAGGCCAGGGTCAGGTCCGCGCCCTCTGCGGCGGCGAGCAGGGCCTCGTCCAGAGGGCCGGAGTTGCCGATGCAGGTGGTGCAGCCATAGCCCACAAGGTGAAAGCCCAGCGCGTCCAGGTCTTCCGTAAGGCCGGCCTCGTCCAGGTATGCCGTCACAACCTGAGAGCCAGGGGCCAGGGAGGTCTTCACCCATGCCGGGACCTTCAGGCCATAGGCCCGCGCCTTGCGGGCGAGCAGGCCGGCGGCGACCATGGCATGAGGGTTGGAAGTGTTGGTGCAGCTGGTGATCGCAGCGATGGCGATGTGCCCGTGGTCCAGGGCATAGCCCCGGCCCTCCACGGGTGTCGCCTTCTCGGGACCCAGGAGGTCGTTCGCGGCCTGCGCGGCCTGTGATAATGGGATGCGGTCCTGCGGGCGCTTGGGCCCCGCTATGGATGCCTCCACGACGGACAGATCGATCTCCAGAACCTCAGTGAATATGGGCTCCTCTGCGCCCGACTCGCGGAACAGGCCTTGCGCCTTCGCATACGCCTCCACAAGGGCCACAGTGGCCACGTCCCGCCCGGTAAAGCGCATGTAGTTCAAAGTCTCTGCGTCCACGGGGAAGAAGCCGCATGTCGCCCCGTACTCCGGCGCCATGTTGGCGATGGTAGCGCGGTCCGCCAGGGAGAGGCTGTCCAGACCGCCCCCGCAGAACTCCACAAACTTATCCACAACGCCCTTCTTGCGCAGGGCCTCCACGATTGTCAGGACCAGGTCCGTGGCCGTGACACCCTCACGCAGCGCTCCTTTCAGGCGTACGCCCACAACCTCGGGGATCAGCATGGAGTTCGGCTGGCCCAGCATCCCGGCCTCGGCCTCAATGCCGCCAACGCCCCAACCCAGGACACCCAGGCCGCCGATCATGGTGGTGTGGCTGTCCGTGCCAACGCAGGTGTCGGGGTAGGCGATTTTTTGCCCCGGGTGGTCCTCATCCTCCTCGGCCCACACAACCTTGGCCAAGTACTCCAGGTTCACCTGGTGGCAAATCCCCGTGCCGGGCGGGACGACAGAAAAGTTCTTGAAGGCCCCCTGGCCCCACTTCAGGAACTCATACCGCTCGCGATTGCGCTCAAACTCCCTTTTGACGTTCTCTTCATACGCGCTGGCTGTGCCAGAGGCGTCCACCATTACGGAGTGGTCGATAACAAGGTCCACGGGCACCAGGGGATTAATGAGCTCTGGATCACCCCCAGCGGCAGCCATGGCATCGCGCATGGCCGCCAGGTCCACAACGGCGGGCACGCCCGTGAAGTCTTGCATCAAGACGCGGCCCGCGCGGAAAGATATCTCGTGCGCTGAGCGCACCTCCTTGACCCGGTCGGCCAGGGCCTGGATGTCCTCCACCGTCACGGTGACGCCATCCTCGCACCGCAAGAGATTTTCCAAAAGGATCTTGAGAGAATATGGCAGGCGAGAAATATCCCCTATTTTTGCTGCGGCCTTTTTGAGGGAGCAGATGGTATAGGCACTGCCGCCGACGTTCAGGGTTTCGCGGGTGCTTAGGGTGTCCTTGCCAATGCGGGCCATGAGGGTCCTCCTTCTCGTTTTTGCTGCGGGCAGGGTACACGCGTCAGGGCAGGGAGTGAAGGGGTCTTCGCCCAGATTGCCTGCTGCGCTGCGGCAAATCTACCCTTTGCTTACCGCCCTCTCGCTCTGCCCGGTCTTTTGGATGTGGACCTGCCAACCGACGTGGAGGATGCGGTAGAGCCCCGCCTTCATGCGCAAGAAGGCGTTTATGGCCCCGGCGGGATTGTCGCGCGGGCGGGCGTAGAACTTCCACAGGTAGTCATCCATGAGCATAACGCCGCCGGTCTTGAGGGCGTCAAAGCCCATGACCAGGTCCAGCATCACGTCGTCGGCATAGTGAGAGCCGTCCACATAGACAACGTCAAAGGCCTGCTGGGCCCTGTGCGCGTGGAATGGGCCCTGTGCGCGTGGAAAAAGTCAGAGGAAGGCCCCTTGCGCTTTGTGATTCTGCCAGAAAAGGGCGCGGTGTTTGCGTCAAACCGCTGCTCTATGGCGTGCACTTCCGGGGTTCCGGCGTGTTCGTCAGATCCGGCCCAGGTGTCCACGCAGGTGATGTGCGCCTGGGGGAAGAAAGACATAAAAAAACACAGTGGACATGCCCTCCCAAGAGCCGATCTCCAAAATGCGTACAGGGTCACCGGACTGCGCCAGAGGCTCCAGGGCCGGAATACACTGGGGGATGTTGCCGGTGAAGAAGTCCGAGGAGACGTCCAGTGCGGCGACTTGGGCCCGAAAGGCGCGCACCTGGTCGGCGTAGGCTGCCCTGCGCTCGGCCTTGCGGGCGATATACGTGGCAAAGGCCTCTATGGCCTCCGGCGGCGCGTCGGTCTCGCGCAAAAAGCGCATGAACCTGACGGTGGGAGACAGGCGCCTTCGGACAAACCGGCGGATGGGCAGAGGAATGCGCGTTTCCAGGGAATCGCACCAAGCCTTAAGCGTCTGCGCTCCGGTGTAGGTCATGCAGGTTGTCCTTTCTAGGGGTGCCTGTCTGCGCAGGCCCGTTGAGCGGCCCGGCGCGTCATTGGGCCGCAGCAAGGCGCGTCTCGCCCTCCTGGGACAAGGCAGCAAACTCTTTGTCCAATGCGGCGACACCGTCTTTAAAGCGCCGAAGGTCGGCCCCGGCGAGGCGCTCGCCCCCCGTGCGCCGCACCTTTGCGGGGTTGACCTGCGTCCCGTTTATAATCACCTCATAGTGCAGGTGCGGGCCCGTGGAGCGGCCCGTGGAGCCCACATACCCGATAACCTGCCCTTGCTCCACGCGAGCGCGGGCCTTCACGCCCTTGGCGAAGCCCTTCAGGTGCGCATAGACGGTCTTTGTGCTTGCGTTGTGCCGGATGCGGATGTAGTTGCCGTAAGTGCTGAACCGGTTTGCCCTCTCCACAACCCCATCCCCAGCGGCGTAGACCGGTGTGCCCGTGGGCGCGGCGAAGTCCATCCCCTTGTGCATCTTGGAATACCCCAAAATCGGGTGCTTGCGCATCCCAAAGCCAGATGAAATGCGCGCGCCGTCCACCGGCGTGCGCATAAGGCCCCTCTTGGCCCCCTGCCCGTCCGGCCCGTAGTACCGAGCCACCCCGTCTTCCCCCACAAAGCGGTACATGCGAATGACCTGCCCTCCCACCTCCAGGCCGGCGTACAGCACCTCCCCCGCGCCCACCACCGCGCCCCCCTCTGTGCGGCGCACGGTGTAGAGAACCTCAAACCGGTCTCCAGGCTGGATGTCCCGCTGAAAATCCACATCCCAAGAGTAGACGTGAATCAGCTGCCCGATGACCGGAATGGGCACCCCCGCAGCCTGCGCCGCGCCATAGAGGGAGCCGTTAATGACTCCCCCTTCCGCGCGACGGACCTCTGTCACTTTGGCTGTTTCCACCTGTGCGGCCACAGCCCCGTCTTCCTGCCCACGCAGAACCACGGTCTTGACCGGGTCCACAGCGATGGAGGCCTGGACAAGGCGGGCTGGGGCGTCGGGCCCGCCGGAGCGGTCGAGCTCTAGGGCTATGGTCTGGCCGGGGCGGATGCGGCGGAGGTTTATGTGTGCCCGGGCCGCCTCCACGGCTTTATACGCCTGGGCGGCAGAGAGCCCTGCGCCGGTCAGAGCGCCAGAAAGGGTGCCGCCCTGGGCGATTGTGACAACCTGCGGGGCAGTTGGCTCCGGGGGTGCCAGAAGAGCGAAGCGCCCCGCGCTTTTCATCTCCGTGGGCGCAGCGGCAGACCTGAGCAGGGCCTCGGCGGGCTTCAGGGCCGCACCTGGCCCTGAAGGGGCGTGAGTCTGGGTTGGCCTGGGCAGCGCAACGGCAAGCGGTGTGCCCTCGACCTTGGCCTGCAGCAAAGCGGGGGCGTGCGCAGCGGGGCCTGCAGCCACCAAAGTCTGCGCAGCGGTGAGGACCCCCGCACCCAAGGTCAAGGCCAGGGTGGCCAGATAGCGCAGGCGCAGAGCCCCTGAGGGGGCCCGCCAGTGGCGGGAGCGCAGGGCGCAGCGGGTTGCCACAGCCTCCTGCAGAATCCCCACCGCTTCCCGCAACCTACACATCGGCATAAGCCCCCAAACCCGTCTGTTTGCTCTAACGCGCGGGGCAGGCCCGCGATATGGCCCTATACGCCTTGGCAGAACCTTTAAGGCTGAACGTATCTGTTGTCAGAGTCCCACGTGACGAGGTCCCCCGCACAACCATGGTTACGCCCTTGGCGATTGCCTGGGCCAGGTCCATGTCTGATCCGACCTCAGCCCAAGCCATGTTCTCGTCCGTAAACAGGGGGAAGACAATCCCATCAATCGTGACCGAGGCAGCAGCGCCGTCTTTATAGGGGTAGCCCGTTTGGTAGCTGAACACGTCCCGCGCGCCCTCTGCCGGACGGTGCGTCACAAAGGCCCGTATGTCTCCCCGAAGGGTGTACTTCCCCTCGGCCCGCGCGGGCTCGGATACCATGTAGCAGACTTTGCCCCCCGGGGCCTCGGCCATAAAGGCGGCCCAGGAGCCGAACGTCCCCAGCAACCGGGGCGACTCGGCGTAGGCCGTGGAGGCAAAAGACATGCATAGAGCCGCCAAGCAGACCAGAGTGACAAAAGGCTTGCGGGGCATGTGTTTAAGGGGGGCTATCATGGATATTGCGTGCGCTTAGTTTTTTCTCCCCGCACCTTAACCCACTGCGCGCGGCCTGCCAACCCGGCCACGCAAATTTTATCCACAAAAACCGCCTGTGGTCATGGTTGCGTCCTCAGCTTCACCCCCGCCAGGCACAAGGCTGCAGCGGTCTCAGAGCGCAGGACTTCAGGCCCCAGCCACAGGGCGCGGACATTCGGGTGGTCCGCCGCCAGGCGCTCCAGGAACGCCAACTCCGCCGCATCAAAGCCGCCCTCGGGCCCGATAAGAAAAGCGCAAGGCGTTGAGAGCGCAACAGAGCCAATATAAGGCACAGACCCCGCCTCCCGGCGCTCAAGGCACACGTACAACGGCCCCGGCCTCTGCGACCAGCGCGCCACGGCGGCGTGCAAAGACGCTGGCGCGTGCAGAGCGGGCTGGAGGAGGCGCTCGGACTGCTCTGCCGCGCCCAGTGCCCAGGCAGTCAGGCGTTCGGGCGTAAGGGTGGCTGAAGCCTGGCCCAACGTCCGCGCCGTCCGCACGGGCGCGAGATCTGTGGCCCCCAGCTCCACGGCCTTTTCCACCAGGGCGGCGCAGCGCTCCCGCTTTATGGGCGCGAACAAAAGGGCGGGGCCGGGGGCCCGCGCGGGCTGCGAGCGGACCTGGCGGTCGGCCACAAGGGATGAGGACTCAAGCCGCGCGAGCCACTCCCCCTCCCGTCCGTTGAACGCCCGGACCATAGCCCCGTCACGCAGGCGCAGGGCACCGCGCAAGTGCCGGGCTTGCCCAGGTGCCAGGGGCAATACGGCCCCCGGCGCGAGCGGGGCGTCTGTATATACCCGAGGCAGGGTGTGGAGATCCGGAGGCGCAGTGGGCATACACCCACTATACGCGTGGACGGCGGAGCCTCGCCAGAGACCGATATGTAAGGCCCCTGCCCCGCCTGTGGATCTAGCGGGGATTGTACGCCCCATAAAAGACGTACGCCGCTGGACCGGTCATCAGGGCGTGGTCATCTGCCTCGCGCCAGTGGATGTCCAGATCTCCGCCGTCCAGGGTGACACGAACGCGACGGGCAACGAGGCCCCTGGCGGCGGCGGCGGCCACAGTGGCGCAGGCGGCGGAACCGCAGGCGGGGGTGAGGCCCGTGTCCCGCTCCCACACGCGCAGGCGGATGGTGGCAGGGCCCGTGACCTGGACAAAAGAGACATTCGCCCGCTTTGGGAAGGCCGGGTCCCGCTCATACCGGGGGCCAAGCCTGCCCACGTCTGTGGCCTCCAGGTCGTCCACAAAAAGGACGCAGTGGGGGTTGCCAACGTTCACGGCAGCGGGCCCACCCGGCAGGGGGAGGGTCAGAGCCTCCACTCGCGCGGGGCCCATGTCCGCCGTCACGCGCCCGTCCGCCTCCAGTGTGCAGGGCAGCAGGCCCGCCACGCTCTCCAGAAGAACTTCGGGGCGGCGCCTTTCCTCAGCGATGAGGCGGGCGGCGCAGCGGGTGGCGTTGCCGCAGGCTTCGATCTCCGTGGCGTGGGGCGCGTTGAAATTGCGCACAAAGGCGTCTGCGCCGGGGCTGCGGGGGGGCAAGAGGAGCACGACCTGGTCGCAGCCCACGCCCCGCCGCCGATCGGCCAGGGCAGCAAGCGCCGATTGCGGGGGGACCTCCCCCCCCTTACGCAGGTCCAGGACCACAAAGTCGTTGCCCAGGCCGTGCATCTTCAGGAAGGGAACGGGGGCCACGGCCTGGGGCACGGTCTTTGGCCTAGTGCGCCATGTTCGCGTGGAGAAGGTCCCACAGGCCCGTGCGCTTCAATTCCGCCGTACAGGCAGCGCTGATCTTGGCCTCATTCTCGCGCACGCAGCGGGCCAGTCGGCCTTCGCCCACCTCCACGTTCCCACAGAGCGTGGCCCGCTCCGTCTCGCACGCACCATAGGCGTTGCCCAGGGTCCCCGAGGCGACCTCATTGGCCAGAGCGGCCTCAAGAATGCCCAGTTCGCACCGCTCGGTCAGCTTGTCCTCATGCGCCAGGAGGCACAAAAGGGGCCGATTCGCGCCGGGCGTAACGTGCCGGCACCAGCGGTTCATGTCCCGCGCGCACCCCGTGATGGGGGTTGTGATGACATAGTGGTCCCGGACCACGACAGGCCGCTTTTCGTCCGTGGCCAGGGCCGGTGCGGCCAGGGCGCAGGCGGCCAAAAGTGTGATGGCAAAACGTTTCATGGTGTCAGTCTCCTTTGCTGTGGTTGGCTGCCCACCCCGTGAGAACCACACCTGCCTCCGGAAGTCAACTCGCCGAATCGGGTCAGGCCCGTTATACTCCTTCACGTCATGTGGTTTGTGCTCTTTCTCCTCCTGGGTCTCGCGCTGGGCTCTTTCGCCACGGCGCTGGCCGCGCGGGCGGAAGCGGGGCGCACCTGGACCATGTTCACGGGCCGCTCGGCATGCCCGGCGTGCGGGACCACTCTCACGGCGCGCGACCTGGTGCCGGTGTTGTCCTGGCTCCTCGCCAGGGGCCGGTGCCGGCACTGCGGCGCGCGCATCTCCCCGGCCTACCCCGCCACGGAGGTTGGCTGCGCCCTGGCCGCGCTGGCCATCTACGCCACCCACGGGGCGACGCTGGAATCGGCCCTCCTCATGGCCGCGCTGCCCCTTCTGGCGGCCCTCCTCCTTGTGGACCTGCGGGCGTACCTGTTGCCGGATATTCTGGTAATGCCGATCGGGCTCATGGGCCTATGGCTCAACCCAGGCCTAGAACATATCGCGGCCGCAGCCCTGTACGCGGCCCTGCCCTGGGCCGTGGGCTGGGCCATGTCCAGGGTCTTGAAAAAAGATGCCCTGGGCCTGGGGGACGTAAAGTTTTGCGCGGCGGCGGGGGCCTGGCTGGGTCTTGGTCCCCTGCCATGGTTCTTTGTTGTGGCGGGAGTGGCTGGCATCGCCCTGGGCGCAACCTGGCGCTGGGCAGGGCGCGGCGCGGCATTTCCCTTTGGTCCTGCCCTCATCGCGGCTCTTGCGGTTCTTCTCCTCTGGCCGTAAACTCCGGGCCATGGACCTTACCCAAGTTTTGGCCTTTGCCCTGCAGAACAAGGCCTCGGACCTGCACCTCAGCGCAGGAAGCCCGCCTGTCATCCGCGTGAACGGTATCTTGCGCCGTGTGAAGGCTGAGGCCCTGTCCAGCGACGACATCAGGAGGATGATCTACTCTGTGATGAGCGAGGAACAGCGCTCCGCGTATGAGAAGGATTGGGAGCTGGACTTCGCCATTGCCATGGGGGAAAAGGCCCGCTTCCGCGTGAACGCCTTCACCACGCGCTTGGGCACCTGCGCGGTCTTTCGGTCTATACCGACAGAAGTGCCCACGATTGACGAACTGGAGCTTCCCCCCATCATGCGCCGCTTTGCGGAGCTGGAGGACGGGCTGGTCCTTGTCACGGGTCCCACGGGGTCTGGGAAGTCCACAACGCTCGCGGCCCTGATCCACCACATCAACCTGACGAAGCCCAAGCACATCTTGACCATTGAAGACCCGGTGGAGTTTTTCCACAGCTCCAAGCGGGCCCTGATCTCACACCGGGAGGTCGGGGTGGACACAAAGGACTTTAAGATGGCCCTCAAAAGCGCGCTGCGTGAGGACCCGGACGTTATCCTTGTGGGGGAGCTTCGGGACTATGAGACCATATCCCTGGCCCTCACGGCTGCGGAGACCGGGCACCTGGTGTTTGGCACCCTCCACGCCTCCAGCGCATACAAGACCATAGACCGGGTTATAGACGTCTTCCCGCCCCAGGATAAAGCCATGGTCCGCACCATGCTTGCGGGATCTTTGCAGGGCGTAGTGGCGCAGACCCTCTTGCGTCGGGCGGACGGCTCGGGGCGTATCGGGGCATTTGAGGTCCTCGTGGGCACAAGCGCCGTGCGCAACCTCATACGGGAAAATCAGATTGTGCAGCTTTTCTCCATGATGCAGACCGGGATGCGCTATGGCATGGTGACCATGGAGGATGCCGTCATGCGCCTTCTGGAGAGCGGTATCATCAACGAGGACGAAATGCGCCGGGTTCTGCTGGAGGTCTCAGACGAGAACACAGCCTTCGACGCGAAGTCGGAGCCAGCAGAGCGCATGCCCGCCGCCCTGGGCGGCACGGGCAAGTCCCCTGCAAAAGAAACCTCCCAGAGCGAAGAGGACTACGCGTTTTGACTGGGATTCAGGGCATAAATGTTGTGATGGGCTACCTCCGGACCATGGGGGAACGGGGGGCCACGGACCTCTACCTTACCCTCGACTTCCCCCCCCTCCTCCGGGGTGACGACGTAACCGAGACGTTGTCGGATGAGCCCCTCACCCTAGATGACCTAGACCTGGTGATGAACGCCATTCTCACGCGGCGGCAACTGCGGGAGTTCGCGGTGAAATTGGAGCTGAACACCGCCCTGGACGCAGGGCCCCTAGGCCGCTACCGCGTAAACGTTCTGCGGCAAAAACAGCAGCCCGCCCTGGTCATCCGGCGGATTATTTCCAATATCCCAGACTTCTCCGCCCTCCGCCTACCGCCCATTATGGCCCGCCTGGCTATGGAGCACAACGGCCTGGTCCTGGTGACAGGCCGCACAGGATCTGGCAAAACCACAACACTGGCCTCCATGATTGACTACCGCAATGAACGCACGCCAGGGCATATCCTGACCATTGAAGACCCGATTGAGTATTACCACGAACACAAGAAATGCATCGTCTCGCAGCGCGAGGTTGGCGTGGACACGGAGTCTTTCTATGAGGCCATGCGCAACTGCCTGCGCCAGCGCCCTGACGTCATCCTGGTGGGGGAGATTCGGGACCGGCACGCCATGGAGCAAGCCCTGACCATCGCCTCCTCCGGCCACCTGTGCTTGGCCACGCTGCACACAAACAACGCTTATCAGGCCATTGAGCGCATCATCAACTTGTTCCCCGAAGAGGCAAAGGACCAGATCCGCCTGGGCCTGTCCTTGAACCTCCGGGCAATCGTCTCCCAGCGCCTCATCCCCGCGTGCGCGAGAGGGGTCGTGCCCGCTGTGGAGGTCTTGCTGAACGAGGGCCTGGTGCGGGAGATCATTTTGCAGGGCGACCTGCACAAAATCACCTCCATTCTGGAGCGCAACACCTCCCAGGGCATGGCGACCTTTGACCAGTCTATCTTGGACCTCTATGCCCGCGGCCTCATCACCGAGGAGGCTGCGATAAGTCACGCGGACAGGGCCGCAGACCTGAAGATAAAGCTGCAGCAGGTCAAAATGCGGGGGAGCAAGGACGTCCTGCGCGCTATGGACACCTCCTTCCTGGCGTTAGCAGAACGGGAATAGTGGAAGGGCGCCTGTCTCTTCCCGCGTAAGCCTGCCCACAAGGACCGCAAGGCCCCGCGCCAGGGCCGCGCGCCCGGCACCGCTGGGCACAACAAAGTCCGCGCGGGCGCACTTGGTTCGCTCAGGCATCTGTCGGGCCTCCACAGCCGCGAACAAGGCCGCATCCACGCCGGGGCGCGCCAGGGCTCTGGCCCGGCGCAGGAACGGCGGGGCCGTGACGACCACAGTCGCGTCCACCAGGGCGTCTGCCCCCGTCTCAAACAAGAGGGGAACGTCCAGAGCCACCATCCGCGCGCCGGCCCGCCGGTGGCGCACGAGGAAGCGGGCCTGCGCCGCGCGCACATGTGGGTGAATGAGTGCCTCCAGCCGCGCGGCCTCAGCTGGGTCAGTCAGCGCCAGGCGGGCCAGAGCCCGGCGGTCCAGGGTACCGCGCCTGTAAATGCTGGGATAGCGTGCCGCCGGGAAGGCCGCCGGGAGAAGGTGCGCTGCGGCCCGCGCGGCGGCGTCGGCCTCGTGCACCGGCACGCCCATGGCCTCCAACAGCGCGCCCGCCGTGGACTTCCCCGCCGCCATGGAGCCCGTGAGACCGAGGGTGATCATGGCATCCCCTGAAACGCGCAGGTCAGGGCCACAGCCAGAGCGTCCGCCGCGTCCTCCTTTGGCTCCCCACACCCGGGCAGGAGGCGGCGGACCATCAGGGCGATTTGTCCCTTTTCGGCGCGGCCCGTTCCGGTGAGCGCCTTTTTGATGACTGCGGGCGCGAACTCCCGCACCGGCACGCCCGCCCGCGCGGGGGCCAGGACGCACACGCCCCGGGCCTGGCCGAGCTTCAGCGCGCTGGCTGGGTTGCGGTTTACATACGTCTCCTCCACCGCCGCCACGGCCGGGGTGTGCGCGGCCAGCACCGCCGCAAGTCCGGCGTCCAGGGCAGCCAGGCGCACGGCCAGATCCGCGCCCGCGTCGGTCGCCACCACGCCGCAAGCCACAAAGCGCATGCGCTGCGGCGAGAGGGCCGCAATCACCCCCCACCCCGTCCGGGCCAGGCCCGGGTCTATGCCGATAATGCGCATGGGCCGCATGGTGCCCCGCGCCGGGGGCCATGCCAAGGGTCAAGCCCTAGCTAGGGCTGTGTTGCCACCAGGGCAACCAAACGCCCTCCGGAGCGGGGCAAGGGCCCAGGCGCATCACGTCGCATCCTCACCCTGCACCGGTTTTCTGGCTTTGGGCTTGGGTTTGGCCTTCGGCTTGTTAGCATCAGACTTGGGCTTGGACTCGGGCTCCGCCCCGGCCTTGGCCTTCTTTTTGGCCGGAGCCTTTTTCTTCGCCTTTTTTGGGCTCTCCTCGGCGGGCTTCTCCTCACCCTCGTCTGCAAACAGCGCCTCTGGCGTCACCTCCCGCTCCGTCACTGTGGCCATCTCCAGCACAAAGTCCACGGCTTTGTCCTCCAACAGGCTTGCGCGGATAGATTCCAAGAGCGGCTTGTTTTTCACGATCATATCAAAAACGGCCTTCTCCTGCCCGGGCCAGCGCCGCGCGCGGGCCAGGACGGCCTGGCCCAGCTCCTCGTTGGACACGGCCAGTTTTTTCTGCTCGGCGATCGTTGCCAGGATGAGGGCCAGGCGCACCCGCCGCGCGGCTATGGCCCTGTACTCCGCTTCTTCCTCCTCCGTGAGCGCCACCTCCACAGCCCCCATCGCCGCGTCGTCGTCCAGGTCCACGCCCCGCGCCCCGGCCTCGGCGCGCTGCTTTTCGGCCAGGGGGTCTTTTTGTATCTCCGCATACTCCCGCTCCACCAGGCCCGGTGGGGCATCAAAGGTGTGCGCCGCGTCCAAGGCATCCATAACCTGCATTTTCAGGCGCGTGAGGGCCGCCTCGGCTAACTCGGCCCCCAGACGCTTTGTCACCTCGGCCCGCAGGTGCGCCAGGCCCTCGGCACCCACGGACTTGGCGAAGGCCTCGTCCACTTCTGGCGGCTCCGCGCCCTCCCCCGCCTGACTCTTGGCCAGGTTTGCCATCGCCTCGTCCACGTCCTTCTCTGCGGGCGCAGCCACCAGGCGCTCAAACGCCATAGCCTTGAGGTCCGCCAGCGCAACCTCCGGCAGGGGCTCAAAGGTCAGGGTGAAGGAAAAGTCCCGCCCGGCGTCCAGCGCGGCAAGGTCATAGGCCTCCCCCGGCGTGTCCAGGACGGGGCGATCTGAGGGGCGCAGCGCGGCCTCCTCCATGGCCTTGTCCGCCCTCTCATCTATGGCCGCGCGCAGGGTCTCCACCAGAAAGGAGGCGCCATAGCGCTTGCGGAGCAGCTTGGGCGGGGCCTTTCCGGGGCGAAAGCCCGGGAGTTTGGCCTGCCGCGCGGCGTCGGCCAGACGCGCGGAGAACCGCGCTTTTATCTCCGACCCTGGAACCGTCACGGCCACCGTGCACTGGGGCCCGTCCCGCCTCACCTCAACTGCCTGCGCCATGCGTGCTCCTTTCCCCTTTAAGATGTCCGCGGATGGTGCGGGTGAAGGGACTCGAACCCCCAAGGGCCTACGGCCCACTGGGACCTAAACCCAGCGCGTCTACCATTCCGCCACACCCGCGCCCCGGCGGAGCAAACAGCAAAACGGACCAGGACGCAAGGGGTGAAGCGCACGAAAGCAGGAAGGACCCCACGCGCTGCCGTAACGCGTGGGGCTCTATGGTGGTACCCGCACAGCACCTGGGCGGTCTGCGCGGTCTGGTTGCTACAGAGCACAGTCCGTAACGTTTGTCCAGTTGCCGCTAGGACCAC